>Ga0209344_10004749_pt1 | contig 12224 bp, 8 predicted proteins | sample Cruoilmetagenom6_FD_187293 | JGI IMG/M metagenome (GOLD analysis project Ga0209344, IMG submission 187293) | Oil polluted marine microbial communities from Coal Oil Point, Santa Barbara, California, USA - Santa Barbara Oil Seep Sample 6 (SPAdes)... | ecosystem: Environmental > Aquatic > Marine >...
CCAGTACGTTTGTACCTTTTATTTTTTCAATTTCTTCTTCGGCAATAGTTTTAACATCCGTCAAATAGGTAAAGCCTTCCACACGAAAACCTAAAACCGGTAGGGTGTCATGATAGGCTTCTATTGATACAACTTGCTTACCTCCTATGGTAAATATACTGTCTTTATCTATTTCTATTTCTTCCACACTTGGCGCTCCGGGATATTTGTTTTCGGTTTCAAAAATATAGGCAAAGCGCTCGTGCAGTGATTTAAAAACACGCTTATGGGCATAAAAAGGCATATTGCCCTGCATAAAATTAAAGGGACGAATATCGTCAAGCCCCGCGGTATGGTCGCTGTGCTCGTGCGTTAAAAGAATGCCGTCCAGTTTTGAAACATTTTGGCGCAACATTTGCTGTCTAAAGTCTGGACCGCAATCAATAACGTAAGTAAAATCATTCCATTGCAATAAAACCGAAACACGCAAACGTTTATCTTTTGGGTCACTGCTTTTACAAACAGGGTGATTGCTGCCTATTACGGGTATGCCTTGTGAAGTTCCAGTGCCGAGAAATGTAACGCTGAATGTTGATTTCATCTGCGCAAAAATACTGGTATTTTTTTTGTTTACCTATTGTATTTGCTACCTTTGTTATATTAAAAAGAGAACGTTGCTATGCCAGAAACCATATTAGGAGACAAGGAATTTGAAAATATTCCCTCCATAAAAAGTAAGGCTTTACGAATCAATCTGAACGAAAACATTTACGGCACTTTTGCCGAAATTGGAGCCGGGCAAGAAACCGTTCGGAATTTTTTTAGGGCCGGCGGCGCCTCTGGAACCATCGCCAAAACAATGTCTGCCTACGATAAGGATTTTAGCGACGCTATCTATGGTATTGAGGAAGATGGAAGATATGTGACCGAATCAAGACTTCAGAAAATGCTCTCGCACGAGTTCGATCTGATTGAAGAGCGCATTAATCGTGAAAAACACCCCAACAGACTTTTCTTTTCATACGCAAATACCGTTGCCACGATTGACTTTGCCAAAAAATACAAAGGCCATGGCTGGGTGGGGATTCGGTACCAAATTGACCCGAAAGAGCCCTATAACGAAATAACACTTCACATTCGGTTTCACGAGAACGACGCACAGCTACAGCAAATAACCCTGGGAATATTAGGGGTGAATTTAATATATGGCGCATACTACAAATATGACCAGCCCAATAAACTGTTGCGCTATCTGTACGATCATATAGACAAGGACAAAATTGAAATTGACACCATCAATTTTTCGGGACCAAGATTTAAGGACGTTGATAACAGATTGATGAGCCTTCAATTGATCAAAAACGGGATGACGGATGCCGTTATGTTTGACCCCGATGGCCACAACATTCTTCCCGCAAGAATACTTTATAAGAAAAACATATTGGCCCTTCGCGGTAGTTTTAGACCTGTAACGAAGGTGAACATAGATATGTTTGAACGTTCCTACGAAATGTTTCTGAAGGAAAACAGGGTGGAAAAGGATAGAACGGAGGTTATTTTTGAAATAACACTGTCAAACCTACGTGCCGAGGGGGAAATTGATGAAGAGGATTTTATGGATAGAGCCCGGTTGCTCTGTTCTTTGGGGCATACCGTAATGATTTCAAATTTTCAGGAATATTATAAACTTGTTGAATATTTCTCAAGATATACCAAGATGCGCATGGGGCTCGCCATGGGCGTCAACAATCTAGTGGATATTTTTGATGAAAAATATTATCGCCATTTGAGCGGCGGTATCTTGGAAGCCTTTGGAAAGCTGTTCTTTAAGGACTTGAAGGTTTACCTCTACCCCATGAAAGATCCCGAAACGGGAGAATATACTACAAGCGAAAACCTAAAGGTTCATCCGCGAATGAAGGAACTCTACAAATTCTTCAAATATAACGGCAAGGTTGTGGACATCACTGATTACAACCCGGACAATATGGACATATTCTCCCGCGAAGTGCTTGGAATGATTGAAAAAGGTGAAGATGGCTGGGAGCAGATGCTACCTCCGGGAGTTTCAGAAATCATAAAGGAAAAGCAACTCTTCAATTATAGACCCACTGCGGAAAAGGTTAATAGTTAATCCAATATCTGCGCCGCGTGGTCTTTGGTCTTAACCTTGTCGATAACACGCGTAATGATTCCGTTTTCGTCTATAATAAAGGTTTTTCGGTGAATTCCGTCAAATTCCCTACCCATAAACTTTTTTGGGCCCCAAACCCCGAAAGCATTTATCACCTCTTTATTCTCATCGGCCAATAACGGAAATGGGAAATTGTATTTTTCCCTAAAGTTTTTTTGGCGTTTCTCACTGTCAGCGCTTACTCCCAATAATTCATACCCTTCGTTTTGGAGTTCCTTATAATTATCGCGAAGGTTACAGGCTTCGGCAGTACAGCCGGGTGTGTTTGCTTTTGGATAGAAAAAGACAACCCATTTTTTTCCTTTATAATCTTTTGAGGAAATACTATTTCCGTCCTGATCGTTTACTTTGAAATCTGGAGCCTTATCTCCTACCTTTAATGTTTTCATTATCCTTATTTTTGCATAAAAGTACTTAAAATGACCAAGCAGGAAAAGGTAACCTTTGTTATTGATACGTTAAATAAGATTTATCCACAAGTTCCAATTCCTTTGGACCATAAAGATCCCTATACTTTATTGATCGCCGTGCTGCTTTCTGCGCAAAGTACCGACGTTCGCGTCAACCAAATTACGCCCTTGCTGTTTGAAGTAGCTGACAATCCCTATGATATGGTAAAACTAACCGTAGAAGAAATCAGGGAAATAATTAAACCCGTAGGACTTTCACCTATGAAATCAAAAGGCATCCATGGGCTCTCAAAAATATTAATAGAGAAATATGATGGTAAGGTTCCCGCTGATTTTGAAGCCTTGGAATCCCTTCCCGCCGTGGGCCACAAAACGGCAAGTGTGGTTATGAGCCAAGCCTTTAATATTCCTGCCTTTCCCGTTGATACTCACATCCATAGATTGATGTACCGTTGGGGTCTTTCGAATGGTAAAAATGTAGTTCAAACCGAAAAGGATGCAAAGCGTTTGTTTCCAAAGGATTTATGGAATATTCTCCATCTTCAGATTATATGGTACGGCAGGCAATACTCCCCGGCCCGTGGTTGGGATTTGGAAAAGGACATAATCACAAAGACCATTGGCAGAAAATCGGTGATAAAAGAATATTTAAAGAGGGTAGATAAGAGATGAGCGATGAACTATGCACATTATGCCCGTAAATAAATCCCCCTTTGGGGGCTAGGGGCTTTTTATTCAAAAAAAACCCTGAAAAGCTAATTCCAGGGTTTCTCCAAAGTTTAGTTTAGAAGCGCTTCAAACTTCATTTTATGGTAATCTATAACACTTAAAGCCATCGAATAATCCAGAAGAAATTTAATGGTTTCCTCTTTTGGAACGAGTTTTTTATTCACGCCGTCCACACGTGATGTTTCAGAGTAAAATTTTTGCATAGAATGTTATTTTGAGGTTTTATTTTCAAATAACGTAGCAAAAATTACTTTATTGTATCAATTGGTCAATATAATATTATGTTTATCAATTACTTTGCGTAAATTGATAAGGGCATAACGCATCCGTCCCAGTGCTGTGTTGATACTAACGCCTGTTTGCTCACTAATCTCCTTGAAGCTCATATCTTTATAAATTCGCATCATCAACACCTCTTTTTGGTCATCTGGCAATTCAAGAATCAATCTGCGCACATCGCTTTCCACTTGGCCCTTAATGATTTGTTTTTCAACATTTAAGGCATTATCGCTCAAAACGGAAAAAATATTGAAATCATTATTGTTTTCAAATTTAGGCATGCGGTTGTTCTTTCTGAAATGGTCAATCACCAAATTATGGGCAATTCGCATCACCCACGGAAGGAATTTTCCCTCTTCGTTATAGGCTCCTTTTTTTAATGTCTTGATAACCTTAATAAAAGTGTCCTGGAAAATATCCTCGGCGACATCCCTATCAAAAACTTTCGAATAAATAAAACTGTAGATTCTTTGCTTGTGTCGAGTTATCAGCTCGCTAAGTGCAGCTTCATTACCGTTCATATAAGCGCTCACTAAAAACGCATCAGAGTTTGTGCTTTGCTTCATATCAATACTTCTTTAAAAAATAAACAACTATGGATTTGGTTGCTTAGTTAAAATGTTTATTTGTTAAAAGTAATGATCAGCTATAGGCAATAATTTTTTTATATGACGTTAAGAGCCGTAAATATAACAACAAAGAAATCACAAATGCAAAAAAAAGGTTAAATTTTTCATTAAAAAATAATAGTAACCGCAAATGTGCATTGCTGAAACCGATATAGTATCTTTGCGAAAAGCTATAAAAAAAGGAAAATTACATTGAGTACCGAAACCGTAGATACTAAAAAAAACATCCTTATTCAGGGTGCAAAACTTCACAATCTTAAAGACATTTCCGTCGCTATTCCGCGCAACAAATTGGTAGTTGTAACCGGTCTTTCGGGCAGCGGAAAATCCAGCTTGGCGTTTGACACGCTTTACGCCGAAGGCCAGCGACGCTACGTGGAGAGCCTTTCCAGCTATGCCCGTCAGTTTTTGGGAAGATTGGACAAGCCAAAAGTAGATTCCATAAAAGGGATTGCGCCGGCCATTGCAATCGAGCAGAAAGTAAATTCCACAAACCCGCGTTCCACGGTTGGGACTTCCACCGAGATTTATGATTATCTGAAATTGCTCTACACCCGGATTGGGAAAACCATATCGCCAATTTCTGGCAAGGAAGTTAAAAAAGACACCACCACAGATGTTATAAATTTCATAAAAAAATTTCCCGAAGGCGAAAAATTACTGCTCCTCGCCCCTATCTTTTTGGAAGAAGGCCGCACGATGCAAAATAAAATCCAGGCACTGGCGCAACAGGGCTATTCCAGGATTAAAGTGAAGGATGAAGTTGTTCGGATCGATGAATTGGAGGGAAAATCATTTCCGAAGAAGATAGATTTGGTTATTGACCGGATTATCACAAAAGACGAAGAGGATTTCTATAACCGTCTTGCCGATGCTGTTGAAATAGCTTTTTTTGAGGGAAAAGGCGAATTGTATATTGAGGAACTTTCTTCAAATAAAGTTACGGAATTCAACAACCGTTTTGAGGCAGACGGCATGGTTTTTATGGAACCAAACGTGCATCTTTTCAGTTTTAACAATCCTTACGGGGCATGCCCGACTTGTGAAGGTTATGGCGATGTAATTGGTATTGATGAAGATTTGGTTATCCCAAATACTGCCCTCTCCGTGTATGAAAACGCCATATTTCCGTGGCGTGGCGAAAGTATGAGTTGGTATCGGGATCAATTGGTTAACAACGCTTACAAGTTTGACTTTCCAATTCACAAACCGTGGTTCCAGCTTACCGAAGAACAAAAACAGCTTGTTTGGGACGGAAATAAATATTTTGAGGGATTGAATTCCTTCTTTTCCTTTTTGGAATCAAAAAGCTATAAAATCCAAAATCGGGTGATGCTCTCTCGCTACCGCGGAAAGACGAAATGCGCAACGTGTAAAGGCAAACGTCTTCGTCCAGAAGCTGGATATGTAAAAATAAACGGAACAGCAATTCAAGAATTAGTCGAGCTGCCTTTAGACAAAACGGCGATATTTTTTAAAAATTTAGAGTTGTCCGAGTTTGACGAAAAAGTCGCAAAGCGTTTGCTGCTTGAAATCAACAACCGACTTCGTTTTTTGCAGGATGTTGGCTTGGGTTATTTAACGTTGAACAGAAAATCGAACACACTCTCGGGCGGTGAATCACAGCGAATCAATCTCGCCACCTCTTTGGGAAGCAGCCTTGTGGGCTCTATGTATATTTTGGACGAGCCCAGCATTGGACTCCACCCAAAAGACACGGAACGGCTTATCGTGGTTTTAAAATCCCTTCGCGATTTGGGCAATACGGTAATTGTGGTTGAACACGATGAGGACATAATGAAAGCCGCCGATGAAATTATAGATATCGGTCCCGAAGCCGGAACGTTTGGCGGCGAAGTGGTTGCCCAAGGAACCTATACTGAAATTTTACAATCAAACTCGCTTACCGCGAAGTATTTGAATGGCGAAATGGAAATTGAAATTCCAAAAAATCGGCGTACTTCAAAAAATAAAATTATAATCAGTGGAGCTCGGCAAAATAACTTGAAAAATATAGACGTAACTTTTCCATTGAATGTTTTCACGGCAGTTACGGGCGTTTCCGGTAGCGGAAAAAGTACGTTGGTAAAGAAAATTCTCTATCCAGCCCTGATGCGTGAAATTGGTGGTTATGGTGAAAAACCCGGACAGTATTCAGAAATAAAAGGAGATTTCAACACCATCAAAAGTATTGAATTTATAGACCAAAACCCAATTGGTCGCTCCAGCCGAAGCAATCCGGTAACCTATATTAAGGCGTATGATGATATTCGGAATTTATATGCCTCACAAAAGCTTTCGGACATTCGCGGGTATAAAGCAAAACATTTCAGCTTCAACGTAGATGGCGGGCGGTGTGAAACCTGCAAAGGCGAAGGCGAAGTAACCATCGAGATGCAATTTATGGCAGATGTGCATTTGGTATGCAATACCTGCAACGGCAAACGTTTCAAAAAAGAAGTGCTGGAAGTAACGTTTCAAAATAAAAACATAGACGATATCCTTACAATGACTGTGGATGATGCCGTTGCATTCTTTAATGAACATAAGCAGGATAAAATTGCGGCGAAATTGCAACCCCTGCAGGATGTGGGATTGGGTTATGTTCAGTTGGGGCAAAGCTCCTCCACCCTTTCCGGTGGCGAGGCACAGCGTATCAAGCTTGCTTCGTTTTTGGTAAAAGGAACATCAAAAGAGAAAACCGTTTTTATATTTGACGAACCTACAACAGGGCTTCATTTTCACGATATCAAAAAATTATTGGCTTCTTTTTATGCTTTGCTGGAAAGAGGGCATACCGTAATTGTTGTAGAACATAATTTAGATTTGATAAAATGTGCAGACCACATTATCGATTTGGGCCCTGAAGGCGGCGAAAATGGTGGACAAGTAGTTGCAACAGGTACTCCGGAAGAAGTTGCGAAAAGCAAGGAATCATTTACCGCTTCCTATCTAAAAGAAAAACTTTAAGAGTTACTATGTTTTTTTGGCACACTAATTGAAATCAAAATAACAGAAAATAAGACTTTTAGTTTTTTTGGTTGGTTAGTTTTTAAAATCCGTTGGAGCAGTAAATACCTTCAGCGGATTTTTTATTTGAATGCTCCCAAAATTCCAATTTAATCTTACAGTAGCTTAAAGCACTACTGAAAATCAATGCTTTAAAAACTTGGCACGGTCGTTGGTTATTTAAAAGCGTACTCCGCTAACCAAGAAACATCATGCAAGTACAAACCTTTTAAAATTGAAACTTATGAAAAACATAGCATTTATTTTCAGCATCCTTTTGATGGGATTTTCAGCAAATGCAACTACCCACGAAAGTGAAGACCAGTACAGAAGGGGATACGACGGAAGCGCCTACATTTTTGTGGAAGGCAACGTAGAATTCTCCGTTTTCCCAGACGGCCAATTCGATTTTGTGTACGTTGGGCCCCAAAAAGGTTCAAGCGTTACCATTAACACTCCCAATGTGAACATAAGTTTCAATTCGGGTTATGATTATGATGCTTATGTGCAGTATGACGATTACGGCGCAGTAATACAAGTAGAAAGTGTTCCTATTTATTATGATTACTACGGCCGTATCATTCAAGCCGGTAATGTTGATATTCAATACAACGACCGTCGCGTGGTTCGTGTGGGAGGACTTCATGTTATTTATAACAACCGTGGCCACTTTTCACACGCCACCGGTATCATAAATGTATATAATCCATACTATGTTTATCGTCCTTGGCACGTGTATTATGCGCCACCCATTTTTACACACTGTGTAGTTTATGATCTGCCATATAGGAGATATTACACCCCAGTGAGATATAGTTATCACGATCACGTAGTTTACTACAAAAAGAGACATCATGTGGCCTACCACAATGGCCGCAGGGATTTTTATCGCCCAGGAAGCCGTGTTTACGACAAAAAAGGTAGAGCATCGGTAAATAAGAACTTCGATCCGAATAGAAAAAATACAATGGTTGCAACCAGCAATCCACGATCCAATAGTTCCATTCGAACCAATAGCTCTGTTCGAAACAATAACGCCCGCGGCAGCAATAACGTTAGAAGTAACAACTCTCGAGTTACAAGTGACGGAAGAAGTAACAATACCCGTAGGGAAACCGTTTCAAGAAATAGAAGCACAAACAGCAAAGGTGCAGCGGCCATTGACAGAAGCAAGCGAAATGACAGAAATTACTCGAGCAAGTCAACAAGAAATACGGTACATACCCGAAACAGCGACAACGCGAAAGTAAGTAGCAATAGAAATAATGTTAAAAACACCCGAAGTGAAAATGTGGTGCGTTCATCTAATAAACGGAGCGTTTCCAACAACAAAACGGTTCAAAGACAAACCCGAACCACACCTAACAACAGAAGCACTTCGATAAGCCGAAATAAAGCACAGGCTCCAAAGCGTGAAACCGCTAGCCGAAGCCGCAACACAGTAAATAAGTCCAGCGCTCCTTCGCGCAATAGTTCAAAAGCGAAAACCTCACGAGGCAGTTCCTCAAGAGAAGCTAGCTCCAGAGGCGGACGCGGATAAAGATAGTTTTTTGGTTGGTTGAAAACCTCCGTGAATCTGTATGATAACAGAGGATCGGAGGTTTTTTTGAATCGAGATCAAAGGGAAACAGGAAAAAAGACTAAAGGGAACCAGGAAAATAGAGCTTCGATCCAAATACAGTCTACCGACTACCGACAACCGACTACCCACTACTGACTAAAATCAAAGACGCCATTTGCCTCGTCAGCTCTCTCCTACTATATTTTTCAATTCCTTCGGAAGCAACCTTTAGCTCGCCATTTTTGAAATCTTTGTATAATTGGAGAATCTCCGTTTTCAATTCATCATCGTCCCAATAGCTAAAAAATTTCCCCGATTTGGTCTCATTAATAATTCCCTCAATATCACTTTCCTTCGGCCCCAAAGCGATTATCGGACGTTTAGCGGCAAGATATTCAAAAAGCTTCCCGGGAATGATGGCACGGGTTTCCGCGCTGTTTATTTCCACCAAAAGTAAAATCTGGCTTTTATGTTGAAGCCGTAGTGCTTCGGAATGCGAAACATAACCCAATACTTCACAATTCTCCATTAGTTGAAAGTTTTCGAGACTTTGCTTCACATCATCACTTACGGCACCTGCAAATTTCAACCGCAAATCATTTTTGAAGGAAGTATCTTCCTTGCAGATTTCAGCAAGCACTTTCCACAAAAACTCTGGATTGCGTTCGCTTAAAAGCGAGCCTATGTGTGAAATGGAAAACTTGGAATCCATTTTAAAATCAATTTTTTCTGAAATATCGTAACCGTTGGTAATAACCTCAATTGGGGTTTCGGCAATCATTTCAAATTCTTTTTTGGTTGTTGGACTGGTTACCGTTATTATGTCTGCGGCTTTCAATACGGAAGCTTCCAACGCTTTGTGTTTGCGTTCCGAAGCTTTGTTCAACCGAAGGGATTTGTGGTAATGGATCGTCGTCCACGGATCGCGGAAATCTGCAATCCACTTGACGTTCAGGTCTTTCTGAAGTTGCATACCTATTAAGTGAAGGCTGTGCGGCGGACCGGTTGTAATAACAACATCCACTGAATTTTCCGCAATATATTTCGAAAGAAATTTTACCGAAGGTTTTACCCAGCCCACCCGCGCATCGGGGATAAAAAAATTCCCGCGAACGTAGAGCATAAGCTTTTCCACTGCGGAAATTTCCTTTTTTGAAATGATGCCGCTACTCATCTGCTTGGTTTTCTTTTTTGAAAAGAGTTTCGCAAAACGATACGGTTCAATAATTGGCTGTTTTAATACTTCAATATCCGAAGGAATTTCCGAAGCAAACTTTTCATCAACCAATGGATAGTTGGGGTTTTCGGGCGCATATACAATCGGTTCCACGCCAAACTCCCGAAAATATTTTACAAATTTCAACCACCGCTGTACGCCCGGGCCGCCCGCGGGAGGCCAATAATATGTGATAATTAGGGCGCGTTTCATTTATTCATTAAGTTCCTTTTTGCGAAAGGCGAAATACAGCCCGCTCAATAAAATCAAAAGAAATATAATACTGCTCACCAATGAAATGGTGCTTCCCGTCTGTATCACTTTGGGTTCAAACTTGAATTCTATTTTATTATTTCCGGGAGGTATAACCATTGCGCGCAATACGTAATTGGCACGAAAATATTCCGCAGGTTTTCCATTTATGTAAGCATTCCAGCCTTTTGGATAATATATTTCGGAAAAGATTGCCAATTGAGGCGATTTTGTGGAAGCTTCATAAACCAATTTATTCGGCTGGTGGCTGAAAAGTTCAATGGTCACAGTGCTATCCCGTTCCATTTTTTGGCTCGGTATTTTTGAAAGAAATTCTTTATTTACAACCGCAGTCTTTTTGGTGTCTAAACTGTCCAAAAGTTGAATTTCCTCATCGGCATTTTTGGCCGGCTGCACGTTTTCCACAAACCACGCATCGCCATTTGCATATGGATTGCGCTGTGCTACTGGCCCACCATTCTTTGTTTGCGTAATTATGTAACGCACGTTCAGCATATTCAGGATGCCAATATTTCCTTGGCTGATATAATATTCAAAAAGGTCCTGCATTCTTCCCGGCTTGGCTGCGTGATACCCGCCCAAAGCGTTGTGGAAATAACTGGCCCGACCGCTGTTGAATGCGTTTGTTGTGGCATCGTAAACGCGGTAATGCCCATCGTCTTCCAAAATTTGGATGTCAGCACCATTCTTTTGGAAAGGTTCGTCCACCAATCTGGCTTGCACAAAATCTTCTTCATTTACATATCTTCTATCAACCCTTACCAAATCGACCAAAACCAAAACACAAAGCGCAGCCACGGCGAACCCCTTTTTTAGCGTTCCCTTCATAAAAAACCAGAGAACAGCGGCCGTCAATAACACAAATATCAGCGAACGGATTGCATCGGAAGTAAAGAGCGACATTCGGTCTTCGCGGATTGCCTCCACGAAAGGAAGTCCCATTTCTTCCCTAAAATAGCTGTCGTACGGACTTGCAAAATCGAATAATCTTGCTTTAAAAAGAATAAATAGCAACGTAAGTCCGCCCACAATTCCCGTGGACCAGAGCAGGGCTTTCTTCTTTTCCGCTTCCCTTTCAAATTGATTAAAAAACTGGTGAAGTCCCACAATAGCGAGAATTGGAAGAATTAATTCGATAATTACCTGAATAGAGGAAACCGCGCGGAATTTATCGTACATCGGCACATAATCAATAAAGAATTGGGTCAAACCTTTAAAATTGTCTCCCCAAGAGAGCAGCAGGGTTAAAATAAAACCCGAAACCACCCACCATTTTAATCTGCCGCGGACCAAAAAAAGCGCCAGCACGGCAAGAAAAATTACAATAGCGCCGATATATGCCGGAGCCCCCACATAGGTCTGATTGCCCCAATACATCGGGATTTGGCTTAAAACCTGATTGGCTTCCTGCGCAGAAGCACCCATCCGCATCAAGCTCTCTACGGTTTTCGAATCCTTCGGAAATGCTTCGGAAGAGCTTCCGCCCATAAATCGCGGAATGAAAAGATTGAAACTTTCCAGCCTTCCGTAACTGTATTCCGTGATATAATCGTAATCAAGCCCTGTTTTGTTATCCTTTGGGGTACCGTCCGCATTTACGGTCAGTTCAGTTTTTCCTCGGGTTGAAGTATCGGCGTATTCCTTGGTTGCCAAAATATTTGTGGCATTCAACCCGATGGAAATAATTACGGCAACTACCATAATTCCAACGGCCTTAAAATAATGTGGAAGCAATTTCTTCCTATAAGCATCAATCAAATAAACAATCCCGATGATTATCACCAAAAGCATCAAGTAATAGGTCATTTGGAAGTGGTTGGCCACCAATTCCAGCGCCATCGAAACCGAGAGCAGTAAAAATCCCCAGAGATATTTTCCGCGGAAGGTGAGAAATATTCCACTTAAAACAAAGGGCATATAGGCTATGGCGTGGGCTTTTGCGTTG
>Ga0209344_10004751_pt1 | contig 12218 bp, 5 predicted proteins | sample Cruoilmetagenom6_FD_187293 | JGI IMG/M metagenome (GOLD analysis project Ga0209344, IMG submission 187293) | Oil polluted marine microbial communities from Coal Oil Point, Santa Barbara, California, USA - Santa Barbara Oil Seep Sample 6 (SPAdes)... | ecosystem: Environmental > Aquatic > Marine >...
GGGCGGTGTGGGCGCCGGCGAGCTGGAAAGTCGTGTGATCGAAGGCGGCGCCGTCCCAGGTCGGGCTGGTCGATGAGTGACAGAGGAGGCAGTCGGTGGGGAAGCCTGCGACCGCGTGGTTGGGGTCTTCGGTTTCCTGGTAGTCGGTGATGTGGCAGTCGACGCAATCGGACGGCAGCCCCTGGTAGACGCCGCTGGAGTGGCACTCGGCGCAGTCGAGGGTGGTATGGGCGCCGGCGAGCTGGAAAGTTGTGTGATCGAAAGTGACACCTTCCCAGGTCGGGCTGGTGGACGAGTGGCAGAGGAGGCAGTCGGTGGGGAACCCGGCGGCCGCGTGTGCGGGGTCGGTGGTCTGTTGATAGTCGGTGATGTGGCAGTCGACGCACTCGGCGGGAAGCCCCTGGAAGACGTTTGCCGAGTGGCAGGCGTTGCAGGGCTGGGTCTCGTGGGTGGCGACGAGGGGGAAGATGCTGTGTGGGTATTGTCCGCCCTGCCACGCCGGGTCGCTCGCCCGGTGGCAGGTCTCGCACTCGGTGTCGAAACCGGCGGCCAGATGGTTGGGATTGACCGATTGCTGGAAGTCATCGCCGTGGCAGTCGACGCACTCGGCCGGCAGCCCCTGGTAGACGCCGCTGGAATGGCACTCGGCGCAGTCGAGGGTCGCGTGGGTTCCGACGAGTTGGAAACCCGTGTGGTTGAAGCTGACACCATCCCACGATGGGCTCGAGGGTGCGTGGCAGAGTTCGCAGTCGGTGGGGAAGCCGGCCGCGATGTGATTGGGGTCGTCCGTCTTCTGGTAGTCGGTGAGGTGACAGTCGACGCACTCGGCCGGCAGCCCCTGGTAGACGCCGCTGGAATGACACTCGGCGCAATCGAGGGTGACGTGGGTCCCGACCAATGGGAAGGTCGCGTGGTTGAACCCGACGCGGTCCCAATCGCCGTCGGATGGGTTGTGGCAGAGCTGACAGTCGGTCGGGAACCCTGCCTCCATGTGGTTGGGGTCGTCCGTCTTCTGGTAGTCGCCGAGGTGGCAGGAAACACAATCCGATGGGGTTCCACCGTTGAAATGGCCGGTGGTGTGGCACGAGTCACAGTCCAGGGTGGCGTGGGCGCCGGTGAGGGGGACACCGGTGGCGCTCGCGTGGTCCCAGTTGACAGCGGTCCACGAGGTCGGACGATGGCAGTTCTCGCAATCGACCCCGAGGGCGGTCCGGTAGCGGTCATCCTGACGACGAATCCAGTGGCAGTCGTAACACGTGGTCGGTGTCGCTTCGATCTGGCCGTTGAGGTGGCATTCGGCGCACGGCACCGCCAGGTGCCGGCCTTCGAGGGGCATCAGCGCGTCCTTGTGGAACGCCCGCGATGCGCTTTTGAACGGGGCGAAATTGGTGTGGCAGACTGCGCAGTCGGCGCCCAACGTCCCCTTGTGGACGTCGTCGTGGCAAGTGGCGCAGTTGTCGTTGGCGACGTCGGAGAACACCAGATTCCGGTCGTTGTCGACACTCGGCTCCATGGCTAGAGTCGAGTGGCACTTCTCGCAGGCGATCCCGGCGTGCTCGCCGAGGTGGAAATCGGTGTCGCCACGGTGGGTGTATTTCGAGACCGAGAATCCTACGGTTGTGTGGCAGGTCTGACATGTGGTGCCGACCTCCCCGAGGTGAGGGTCATCGTGGCAGGCGACACAGGCATCGGACATTCCGGTGAATCTGACCGCAGTGCCGTCGCCGGAGGGGAATGCTCCGGTCTTTTTCTGGTGACAGGTCTCGCACTTGATCTCGGCGTGCTGGCCGGTCAGCGTGAAATCCGCCTTCTGGTGGTCGAAGAGCGCCGCCGAGAACTCGGGTTCGTCGACCGCGTGGCAACTGGCGCAGTCGGCGCCCAATTGTCCCAGGTGGCTGTCGGTGTGGCAGGTTGCGCAGGTCGTGGGGAGACCCCTGTAGGTCCGACTCGAGACCATGCTGTCGATGCGATCGGGGTCGAGGACCGCCGTGTGGCACTTGGAACACTCGGCGGTGGCGTGTTTGCCGCGGAAGAACTCGGGCGACGATTGATGGTCAAAGGCCGAGATGCCGAACGACGCCGCGCCGTGACAGCTCGCGCAGGCTGTTCCGAGATCGCCGCTGTGCGGGTCTTTGTGGCAGGTGGCGCAGTCGGTGGAGAGACCGCGGAAGTCAAGGGTTCGTTCCGACACACCGGGTCGGTCGGTGGGGATCTTGTGGCACGCGGCGCAGAGAATCTCTGCGTGCCGGTCCAGCAGAACGAAGTCGGTCCGGGCCGCGTGATCGAAGGTCGATCCGGCGAAGCCGCTCACCGTGTGGCATGCCGCGCAGTCTTCCTTGAATGCACCAACGTGGGGGTCTTTGTGGCAGTCGGCGCAACGGGCGTGTGCCGGTTTGTCCACCCTGTTCGAGCCGCCGCTGTGACACTGTTCGCACCGTACGGTTTTGTGGGCGCCCTCGAGGGGGAAGTCGGTTCGACCGTGATCGACGGTGGTGGTGGCGAAGGCCGCGGTCGAAATGTGACACCCGACGCACGACGCTCCGAGGGAGCCGCCGTGCGGATCCTTGTGGCAGTCGCTGCACTCGTTGAAAGAAAGTCCACGGTAGGCGCCTTCGGTGTGGCACTTGGCGCACTCGACCTCTGTGTGGGCCCCGTCGAGCTGATACGCCGCCTGAGTGTGGTCAAAGGCGAGGCCCGTTTCCTTGAAGGCCGCAGCCGTCGAGTGACACCCGACGCAGGAAACACCGAGCGCACCGCGGTGGGTGTCCTTGTGACACGACGAGCACTCGGGAGTCAGGGTCAGAAACGACCGCGTCTTGTGGCACTTCGCACAGTCTGCGCCCACCTTGGCGTGCCGGCCGTCGAGGGGGAATCCGGTCGCATCGCGATGATCGAAGTCACTCGTGTCGATTGGCCGGATGTCAGCATCGCGACCGGCGTGCTCGGTGTGGCACATGGAGCAATCATCGGACCTCGTGACCTCCCGGTGGACGCCACGGCGCGCATCCATGCGTTCGGCCACCGGCTTGTGGCACTCGAGGCATTTCGCCGCCGAGACACCCTTGCCCGGTTCGTGGCAGCTGTCGCAGGTCTTCAGACCCTCGAGTTTCGCGTGGACCTTGCTCAGGGGGCCGGGAGAGAGAAGCGCACCGACATCCTGGGCGGCGGCAGGCAAACCCCCAATCAGGATCGAAAGACTGACCACGACACCGAGAACGCGAGAGATCTTGATCATCACAGTGCCCACGCATAGCCGAGATAGGCGACGATTCCGACGTGAAGGATCACAATGAGGGCCATCAGGATCGCCAGGGGTTTGTGGTAGACACGCCACAGATCGAACAGTCTTTTGGTTTTTTTGAGGTAGGCAATACGTCGCAGCAGGGTCGCCCGCTCTGAAATGGTGGCCAGGGTGTCATCCACGAGTCGTCGGTCATGGGTGTGACGACGGGCGTAGCGTCGCAGCCCGACGAGTCGGAGCTTCGCATCGAGTTCGCCGATGAGCAGCCCCGTCCACGTGACGGCATCCTCGTTTTCGGGAATCACCCGGGCTTCAAAGGTGTGGATCCGATCGACCACTTCGTTGGAGAGGCCGGCATCCACCGCGTGAGCCTTGAGAGTCATCGCCCTTTCGCTGAGCTCACCGTTGCTGAGTTCGCGGCCGCGGATCGAGCGCGGAATCATGACGTAGAGATAGCGTCCGATGAATCCAGATGCGACCACGATCAGCATGGACCAGTAGGCCACGGAGATGAGGCCATTGAACTTGAAAGAGGTGTGGAGGGTAATGAGCACGGGACCGAAGACCCCGCAGAAGATGTGGAACTCGAGCCAGAGGGTCACCGAACCCCAATTGCGCATGAATCGAAGCCGTTTCCTCAGACTGTAAACGTGCATCACCACCATGAGCGAGAGGCCTGTGATCCCGAGGAGATTCCCGACGATCCCCGAGGGTCGGAGGAGGGGGTGAAGATCGGTGTATGCGCGGACATCCTGGGGCGCGAAGTAGTAGGTCCATCCATCGAAGGCAACGAGAATCACACCGGTGACGAAGAGCGAGGCCAACACGGCGAGACCGATGCCGCTTCGCGCGATCATCGGCAGCCGGCCGACGCTCCGTGCCGCTGTTTTCGACGCCGGCGCCGAGGCTGGGGCTGGAAGGGCTCGGGATGCGGTCACCGGCATCCTCCCGCCTCGGGAATCACAGAGGTAAAGGGGATTGACATCAGGCCTCCATGGCGCAGTCGCTCTCGGGCCAGGAAACGCAGGGCAGGATGTAGCCGTCGGCCTGGTCGCTCTCGTCGAGGAAATCCGAGTCGCAGCGGACCTGGCCATCGACCAACCGGGCCCGACAGGTGCCGCAAACCCCGGCGCGGCAGGCCGAGGGTATTTCGATTCCGGCGGCCTCGCAGGTGTCGAGGAGGGTGTCCAGATTGCTGGCCGAAATGGTGGTGCCGCTGTCTACGAGCCGAAGCTGGAATGCTCCGTCTGTCGCGTTGTCGATCACATCCCCACTTTCAGCCGGAGCGTTGACCGTCGATGCAATGGCGGCCTCGAAAGCTTCCGAACGGACCTGGCCATCTGGCACGCCGAGTTCGTCGAGCGAGGCCTTCATCCCGTCGATCATCGGCGCCGGTCCACAGATCATGTAGATGGTGTTGGCCACGTTGTCCACCTGGTCTGCGATCATCCGGGTATCGATCCGACCGGACAGACATTCGGTGGAATGAGGACCTCTCGTGGCCGTGACGACGATCTTCGCCTGTGGGTGGCGAGCAGCGAGCAAACGAAGTTCATCGTGGAAGGCCACATCGCCGTGCGTGTGGACGGAGTAGAGCAGGGTGACCGGTCGTGACGGATCGGTGGCCACAGCGTGGCGCAACATGCTCATCATCGGGGTGATGCCGACGCCTCCGGCGAGGAGCGCGAGAGGTCGGTCGTCGTTCGAAGGATAGGCGAAACTCCCGGCCGGCGGCATCACCGACACCATGGAGCCGGGCCGGATCGAGGCGTGCAGGGTGCCCGACATCAGGCCCTGCCGCTTGACCGAGATCTCGAAGTAGCCTGCGGCCTCGGGTGCCGACGAGACCGTGTAGCAGCGAACCACGGGTTTGCCGTCGATGTTGACGCGCACGCTGGTGAACTGACCGGGAGAAAAGCTGAATCCTTCCGGGCGGGCCATGCGGAAGGTGGTGATGTCGTCGGTTTCGCGGAAGACGCCGATGACCGGAACCTGAACGAAGCCACCAGCGGCCGCTGCCCTACTCGGCGGCGATGCGGCGAGGGCCGGGCGGGCGGGAGGGCTCGGGCGCACCGCAGGAGACGACGCAGATTCGTTCACCGGCAGCCAACGTTCACACGCCTTGGACCAACACAGGTGGAGCACCAACCCGGCGAGGATCCCCACAGGGGAGGGCAACCACCAAGGTGCGGTGGATAGGATTGCGGACGGAGTCAGAAGCAGCACCGATGTCGATCGGTCCTGGTTGCGGTGGAGCCGGAGGAGCAGAATCGCCAGGTGAATCGTGGTCGCCAGCGCGATCACGGAAATCGGTGCCGGGTCGGCGAACCAGACCATCACGATGGACCCAGCTGTTCGGACATGATGAAAATGATTGTTCGTTTGCTCATTTCTGCGACTGTTACTCAGTTTCTTCGTTTTGTCGCCAGGAAATTCTTATTGAAAATGAGAATCGTTTTCAAAAACATTACGTAATCTCGAGCTAAATGAAAGAAAGGAGGGGCTTGCGGGATTCTGATTCCGGTGAACGTCCTGGGATCGCTTTGGTGGAACCGGGTGATGTGTGACCGACATCACCCGTCCGAAAAGAGTGAACCCATAGATAGTTGAGGGGACACGGGGCCTGTTGTCGGTGATAAACTCGGGCCGGATTCTCGATGCGACGGAGGATAGTGGCGATGCCCAGGGTTGAAGATCTCGCACACGATGTCACGGTCCTGATCCTCGGCGGAGGGCGTGGAACCCGCCTCTATCCTCTGACCATGAACCGCAGCAAACCGGCGGTCCCCATCGCGGCCAAGTACCGCCTCATCGATATCCCCATCTCCAACGCCATCAACTCACACATGCAGCGGATGTATGTCCTGACCCAGTTCAACTCGGTCTCGCTGCACCGCCACATCGGTCGGACCTATCGTTTCGACACGTTCTCTTCCGGCTACGTTCAGATCCTCGCCGCGCAACAGACGGACGGCGACAGCTCGTGGTTTCAGGGGACGGCCGATGCAGTGCGTCAGAACGAGCGGGTCTTTAGCCAGATCCGGGGCGAGTTCGTGTTGATCCTCGCCGGTGATCACCTCTATCGGATGGACTATCGGGATCTCCTGGCCGATCTCATGCTCCACGACGCTGACGTGGCTATCGGGGTGATGCCGTGTTCGGAAGAAGAGATCGCCGGGTTCGGCGCCGCGAGGGTCGATGATGACGGAAGGATCCTCGAGTTCCGCGAGAAGCCAACGACCGCCGAGGCTCGGGCCGGGATGGAAGTCGCGCCTGAACTCCTCGAGGAGAAGGGCGTTCGTGCCGATCAACCCTATCTGGCGTCCATGGGGATCTATCTCTTCCGCAAGCAGGCGCTGCTCGAAGCCCTCGATAACGATCTGGTGGATTTTGGTGGTGATGTGATTCCGGCCGAGGTTGGTCGCCGAAGGGTTCAGGCCCATTTCTTCAAGGGTTATTGGCGCGACATCGGAACAACGCGTGCGTTCTTCGACGCCCACATGGATCTCGTCAAGTTCAACCCACCCTTCAGCTTCCACGATCGGGACTGGCCCATCTACACGCGCCCGCGGCACCTGCCGGGAGCACGGCTCGACAGCTGCTGTTTCAAGAGGGTCCTTCTCGGCGACGGATCCCGGGTGGTCGACTCGAATGTTGAAGACTCGGTCATCGGCTTGCGGGCCAATATCAAGAATGCGACCTTGAAGCGGACCCTGGTCATGGGTGTCGACAGCTACTATCCGGAGGCCCCGGCGGACGCCCCACCGGTGGGCATCGGTGAGGAATCGGTCATCGAGAACGCCATCATCGACAAGAATGCCCGAATCGGCCGTGGGGTGAGGATCCTCAACACCGCGGGTGTGCAGGAGTTCGATGGCGAGGGATGGTTCATCCGCGACGGTATCGTCGTCGTCCCCAAGAACGGGATCATTCCCGACGGGACGGAAATCTAGCCGCATATCTCACCGGGGTTCCTGGCGAATCCGGAGTTTCGCATTCGGGAGGGATTCGAATGTGATCGAGTCGTGTTTACCCACCATACTACTCGAGCGTGCCTGTGATTCGGTGACCAGGCCCCCACTTTCTGGAGTTTGAGTGATTGTTCAAGTAATTAATAACAAACGACTTCTTGCGGATGGACTCGAGAGGTCGCATACTTGATCCGCCACCGCGTGGCGGTGTCCGCCGGTGGGGAGGGAGTGGTTTCGTGCGTGCTCTTGTCTGTGTGATATCGGCCGCCGTGGTGGTGACTTCATCGTCGGGTCGGGCAGAGGAACCGGGGCCGGGGTCACGAGATGTCGTGGCCCGCCTGAACGTGGCCCAACAGGCTGCGGTCCTCGAGTATCCCGGTCTGCGGGCCCAACAGTCCGGGGTGACCGCCGATGCTGCGGCCATGCGGCGTGAGGCTGCGGCTGGACCCCCTTTCCTCGAGTGGCAGAGCGAGGGCCTCGGCGGATCGAGTCGCCAACCCAATGCCGCCGACTACCTTCGGGTCGGGACTCCGTTCAATTTCCCCGGGCAGATCGGTAAGGCGCGGGCCTTGATGCGGAGCGCCGAGAGCTGGGCGGCCACAGCGCAGGATGTCGCTGCCGTGACTGTTGGCGCGGAGGCGGGTCGGCGATGGATCGATGTGGCGGCGGCGTTGGAACTGGAGGCGCTATCCGAAGCCCGCCTGAATCGGCTCGATGCAGCCCTCAAACTCCAGGAAGCGCGGTATCAACTCGGTGAGATTGCTGGAACCGAAGTTCGACAGCTCGATCTGGAGCATGTCAGCGAGTCCTCTCGTTTGGCTTCCCTCAGGGCCGAGGTGAAGACGACGGAGACCGCCCTTCGTGAGCTGTGCAGCGACGCCTGCGGTTCGGTGCGCCAGGGCGATCTGGAGTCGCTGACGTTGGTTTCGACAACCCCTGCAGGGGTCAACTTGGCACACGCCGAGTTGGCCGATGGGCCGATCCTTCGTCTCGCCACCGGGGATGCCGAACTGAAGCGGAGTGCGGCGAAGCTGGTGTCTTCGACCGCCTGGGGGCGGGCCGAGGTGGAAGCCGAGTGGGAACACGTTCCGGCGCTGGACGGCCTGCCGGGCTTCGATGCCTGGGGATTTCGTCTGACCGTGCCGTTGCCTTTGGGTGCTGCCGGACACCGGCAACGCGAGGAAGCGCGAGCTCGGGCAGATGAGGCGGATGCGTCCCTGGATGTCGCGCGGCGCGAGGTGCTTCGATCCGCTCAAGAGGCCCTCGCAATTGCCCAGGGCGCGTCCGATCGGCTCCGAGCACTGGAGCCCGCCATGGACAATCTCCCCACAACGGTGCACTCGTTGGCCGAGCAGTTCAGGCTCGGGGCGATCAGCTATCTCGCATACATCGACGGACTGAGTCGATTCGACCGGATCGTCGAAGAGACCATCGACGCTCGGAGAATGCTGCTCCTGGCTCGTCTCGATCTCGCGGTTCTGCTCGGTGATGCGTCGATCTTTCCACTACCCGACCCGGTGACCGATGATGAGGAGGACTGAGATGCGTTGGATGGCGATGGGAGTGCTCCTTGGAGCGTCCGTGGCGGCGGCGGGTGAGATGGTCGAACTCGACGCCCAACAGCGGGCGCGATCCGGTGTGGTGGTCCAAGCGGTAGAGGAACGAGGATTTGGTGACAGCCAGCGGGTCGTCGGGCAGGTCATCAGGGTGCCCGGCTCCACCTTGACCGTGAAGGCGGTCATCCCCGGCCGGGTGGAGAATCTTCGCGTGGCTCCCGGGGATCGAGTCAGGTCCGGACAGGTCCTCGTGGCACTCCACGCACACGAACTCCTGGGGATGCAGGCAAAGCTGTTACAGAACCGGGACCGGGCGACATTGGCGGCCACCCGGCTCGAAGCCGGTCGAGAACTCTACGCCATCGAGGGGATCTCCCGTCTCGATCTCCAGGTACGCGAGCAGGAGGCGTTTGCAGCCGAGCTGGATTTCACCATCATTCTTGAAGAGTTGCTCGACCACGGCCTCCCGAAGGTTGCGGTGGACTCTGTCCTCGAGAATCGGAAACCCGATGCACACCTTCCGATCGTCGCTCTGATGGACGGCGTCATCCTCGAACTCTCGGTGGAGGATCACGAGTGGGTCGAGGAGTTCCAGACGCTGCTCGTCATGGGGGACCCTCAGCGGGTCGAGCTCGAACTCCAGATCGCTCCGGATCAGGCAGCCGCGGTGGCGGCCGGCGATGTGGTCAGGTTCACACCGGTGGGTCGATCGGGGCTGACCGGTCTGGCAAAGGTGGTGTCAGAGGTACCGCAAGTGGACCCGGAGACCCGGACGATCAAGCTGCGGGCCGAGATTGTTGAGTGTGGCGCCTCGCTCTACCCCGGTGTTTTTGTTGAAGGAACCGTTTCCCACGGCGAGGCGAGGCTTGCGGCCGCCGTGCCTGTCTCTGCCATCATCAACGTGGCGGGCAGAGACGTGGTCTTCGTGGAATTGAACGAAGGGTCCTACGAACTCCGACCGGTCGTGCTCGGTGTCTTCGACGGCGCGGTTCACGAAGTGATCGAAGGCGTTGTTGTTGGTGATCGGATTGCGACCGGCGGGGTCTTCCTTCTCAAATCCACCCTGCTCGGCGGCGAGGGAGACTGAGATGCAGCGACTCATCGAGATGTCGCTGGCCCACCGGCTGGTGGTCATCCTCCTGGCACTGATGTTGATCGGTGCGGGTTGGGGTGCCTTCCGACAGCTGCCCATCGACGCATTCCCCGATGTCACCAACATTCAGGTCACCGTGATCTCCCAGGCTGCGACGCTATCGCCGATCGAGATCGAGCAGCTCGTGACCTACCCCATCGAGCAGTCGGTGGCGGGGCTGCCGCACTCTACCGGGGTGCGGTCGCTGTCCAAGTTCGGTCTGTCCATGGTGACGGTCGTCTTTGAAGACGGGACAGATATCTACTTTGCCCGGCAGCTGGTTTTGGAACGGATTTTCACGGTCTCCGCCGAGTTGCCGGAGGGAACACAATCCAATCTCGGGCCGATATCAACCGGCCTGGGTGAGGTCTTTCAATACACACTCGAGAGTGACGAGCGCGATCTCATGGAGTTGCGGAGCCTCCAGGACTGGGTGCTGAGGCCCATCCTTCGGACGGTGCCCGGAGTGGCGGGGGTGGACTCGTTCGGCGGCCACGTCAGGCAGTTCCACGTGGTGGCCGATCCCATCGCACTGCGTCGATTCACCCTCGCGCTCGAAGAACTCACTGCCGCGGTCGCAGCCAACAACGGGGTGGCGGGCGGCGCCTTTGTCGAACGCGGCGGCGAACAGTTTGTCGTCCGCGGCGATGGGTGGGTGCGGTCGGCCGAGGATCTCGAGGAGACGGTTGTCGCCTATCGCGACGGGATTCCGGTCCTGCTTCGGCAGGTGGCTTCGGTGGAGGTCGCGTCAGAGATCCGTCAGGGCGCCATCAGCCGGGACGGACAGGGTGAGACGGTCGCAGGCATCGTGCTGATGCTCAAGGGCGGTTCGGGCAGAGATGTGGTCAATGGTGTCAAAGCGCAACTCGAGATCGCTCGGCAGTCCCTGCCCGATGATGTCGAGGTCGTGCCCTTCTATGATCGCGATGAGCTGGTTCGCACCGCTCTCGGCACTGTTGAAGGCGCGCTCCTCCAGGGCGCCTTCCTGGTGGTCCTGGTGTTGCTCTTCTTCATGGGCCATGTCCGGTCGGCGCTCCTTGTGGCGATCCAGCTTCCCATGGCGGCCTTGGCCACCTTCCTGGTGATGCATGTCGTGGGGATGTCGTCGAATCTGATGACCCTCTCGGGCCTCGCCATCGCCATCGGGATGCTCGGTGACGGCGCCATCGTGCTGGTGGAGAACACGGTGCGGTTACTCGGAAAGAAGGGCTGCGACGAAGAGTGTCGAACGTCGTTGGTCCGGCAGGCAGCGGTCGAGGTGGCCCGACCCATCGTCTACGGGGTCGCGGTGATCATCGTGGTCTTTCTGCCCATTGCAACCCTGCAGGGGCTCGAGGGCAAGATGTTCGCGCCGATGGCCTATACCATTTGCATTGCGCTGGGCTGCGCTCTGCTGTTGTCCATGACCCTGATCCCGGCGCTCGCGTCCCTTGGTCTCAAACCCGCGCCCGTCTTCGGCGGCGGTCGGATCCCGCACCCGGCTGATGTGGTTCGCAAGATGTACCGGCCGCACCTGCGGTGGGCGCTCGGCCACCCTTGGGCCATCGGCGCGGTCGCGATCGTCATGCTGATCGTGGCAGCCGTCATCGTCCCCACCTTGGGAACCGAATTCCTGCCGAGCATGGATGAGGGCTCCATCGTCGTCCAGCCGTTCCAGATTCCTTCGGTTTCCCTGACCCAATCCCTCGACACGGTGGCGCGGATCGAGGCCGCCATCATGGAATTGCCGGAGGTCGTTCACGTCGTCAGCAGGACCGGACGCTCGGATATCTCCTCGGATCCCATGGGAGTGGGGGAGAGCGACACCTATGTCATCCTCCGGCCGAGATCCGAGTGGACCACCGCGAAGACGAAGGCCGGTCTCGTGGACGCCATCCGGCAGCAGCTGGTGGAGATTCCCGGTGTCGAGTTCGGCTACACCCAACCCATCCAGATGCGGGTCGACGAACTGCTTTCAGGGGTCAAGTCTCAGATCGCCGTCAAGGTCTTCGGCGACGATCTGCACGAGCTCGCCATGGTCGGAGATCAGATCGCGGATGCCCTTGCCCAGGTCGAAGGCGCGGTCGACATCAAGGTCGAGGCGGTGGAAGGGCTCGGCTATCTGGAGATCGACATGGACCGGCGCCGGCTCTCCCGGCTCGGGATCAGTGTCGCTGCGGTCCGATCGCTCATCGAGACCGCCATCGGAGGTCAGGTCGTCACCACAGTCCCAGAAGGTGACCGACGCACCGATGTGGTGGTTCGCCTGCCAAGGGCCTTCACCGCCAACGTCGACAATCTGCGCGACCTGCCGCTGTCGACCCCGACGGGCGAGCGGG
>Ga0209344_10004752_pt1 | contig 12213 bp, 11 predicted proteins | sample Cruoilmetagenom6_FD_187293 | JGI IMG/M metagenome (GOLD analysis project Ga0209344, IMG submission 187293) | Oil polluted marine microbial communities from Coal Oil Point, Santa Barbara, California, USA - Santa Barbara Oil Seep Sample 6 (SPAdes)... | ecosystem: Environmental > Aquatic > Marine...
AGATATTCCGTTGCAGGAACATTCGTAACCTGACGAATTTGATCCAGCATTCGCTTGGCGACATGCCATTTCTTGCAGACAACAATCATCAGAACGCGCTGACGGCCGAGCGTGCTTTCTGTTTCCCAAAACCGATTGGCAAACCGGCGCCCTTCCCGTCCGCGCCCGGTCAGGAATTTGAACAGGCTGCGACCTTCGTTGGAAATCTTGAAATCAGCTTCATCATCCGAATATAACGCGCCCAGCCGATTTTTAAGTTCGACAGCCTCCGGGCTGATTTTTCGGGCAAACAGGAAATCCTGGCCCAAAAGCAAATCGTAGTGGTCGTTATAAAACGTCTGAGGCATTCCATATTCTGTGAACATTAAAAATGTTAACGTCCGCGTGTGTATTTCGTTTTCGGGTACAAGGTGGCGAACAACGGTTTGGAAAAAAGTTTCATCCGGAATCCACGTAGTCCGGAAAAACCGCATAACGTCGCGCCTTTTGCGTGTGAAGTCCAAAATCCATTCGATCGTGCGCCGACGCAAGCACCACCATTGGCTGCCAATTTGAATTTGGATATCTTTCGGAATGCCCCGCGCCAGGCCAAATTTTTGCTGTAGCTTGAACGACGTATCAAACAACCACTTGTGTTTGCGTTCGTTGAAAAAATGCCGGTAGATCAGGCGTTCTTCTTTCATGCCTGTCTTGATCCAGTCGCTATCGAAATAGTCAAAACTTTCGATGTAGTCCGCGTCTTCTGAATCCAGGAAATCATGCGCGTATCGGGCAGATTTGATCGCAGCACAATCACCAGAAAGCATATAAAAATGCGTGGCCCGGGGAAACGCATTTACCGCGGCTTCAACTGCATAAAGCGTAGCCTGGACCAGAGACCATTCACCCCAGCCACATTTGATACGTTTTCTGGCAAAGGTGACATTGGGATTATCACCAAGCGCGTCCCTTATTTTCTGGAAATGATCGGTTTTGGCACGTGCATCGAAATGAATGGCGATATAGTCACCCGCCGCAGTGAGCATTTCGGCCTGCCCGATGATCGCATCCGGGTCTTTGTGGCACAAAAGAATAAACGCAATTTTTGCCATTTTGGAAACAGACTAGCCTTTTTTCGGTCATTGTTTACAGTGATAGTCATGAACAGGCATTGAATAAACAGGCTTTCTTTGCTTTTTTTAAAACGCTAATGACCAATAGACCCGAAAATGGGCAATTGAGGTTGGAGACGGCAGTTATGGGGTTTCCCGGTACTTGGATGACCGAGAGTGAAAGTGTCGTATATCGTGTGGTGCCAAAATGCGCCTGTTCAACGATTGGTCAGATACTTTATTATACCGATCACGGTGATTTTTTCGATGGCGATATCCACGACGCCAAGACCGGTTTGCACAAATGGGCACTGGACGAAAGTCAGCCTCTGATCACCGACAATGTCACAGCACACAGGTCATATGCATTTACATGCGTGCGCAATCCCTACACGCGAATTTTGTCCAGCTTCTTTGACAAAATCTGTGGAATTCAACGCAATGGTCGCCGCTATCGCGGAAAACTTGTTCCACTTTTGGTCCAGAAGTACGGCATTGAAGTCGGCGGCGATGACGGCAAACAGGAATTTGACCAAATCAAATCTTTCCGCCGTTTTTTGTTGTTTGCACGCGATACCATCCGGTGGCGTCGCCCAATGGACCCGGACATCCATTGGTCTGCGCAATCTGGCCACATCTCGACCTTCATTGTGAATGGCGGCACTTATGACAAGATATTCTGGACGGAGCAGTTCAACGACGGAATGAAAGAAGTTTTGGGTGCAATCAGCACACCCAATGCAATCGATGTGGACACAATCCCGCGTTTCAACGAAAGCGAAGGGCACGGGCCCAAACGGGCGCACCCGGTCGAGGAATATTTCGACGACCTGTCGATGCATCTGGTCTATGAAATGTACAAACGAGATTTTGAATTGTTTAAGTACGATTTCAAAGACCCATCAAATAAGATGCCGGTCGGCGAGATCGATCTTGACGAAGTTCACGCAAAACTGGGCGAATAGTAAGGGGCTTTGCCCCTCTTGTCCCCAGGCCAATTCACCCCAAGATATTTTCACCAAGAAAAATCAAAGCGCACGTCAGTTTTCAGTACCGCTTTGCTTTTCCTGGTTTAAATACCTAATTCCTGTGCACTTTTACATGCATCGTATGTGTTGAATTTAGACCAGACCAGCCAGCTTGAAAAGCGCCATGACATCCGCTTCGGGACGCGCGCCGTAGTGACCGATAACTTCGGTGGCAGCGATGCAACCCATGCGACCAGATACTTCGAGGCTTTGACCCGTGGCGAGGCCGTAGAGGAACCCCGCGGCAAACTGATCGCCCGCTCCCGTGGTATCCACTGGGGTAACAGGGTCGACCGGCACCCGCACGGTTTCGTTCCCTTGAACGATCACAACGTCCTCATTGGACCGTGTACAAACAATAAGCCCGCTTTCAGACGCCGCTTGTTCCAATGCTGCACCAAGGTCTTCTGTTTGATAAAGCGACTTCCACTCGTGTTCGTTGCCGATCACATAGTCCAGTTCTGTTACCAACGTGCGGAAATCATTGCGATGGCGGTCTACGCAGAATGGATCACTAAGCGAAATACCCGCCTTTCCGCCACCGTCACGGGTGGCGCGGGCCGCAGCCAGAAACGCCTCTTTACCCTTGGGCTTGTCGAAAAGATACCCTTCCAGCACAAGCAAGCCTGCACCGCCAGCGACATCATCCGACACATCCTCTGGGCCGAGTTCTGTGGAAATGCCAAGGTAGGTGTTCATAGAACGCTCGCCGTCTGACGAAACAAAGATCATCGAACGTGATGTCGGCAGTTCGCCACCTGCCACAGGGGAGTTAACGAAATCAGTGCCGACATCCGCCATTCCATTGGCATAGTATCGGCCCAGTTCATCGTCACAGACGCGGCCGATAAAGCCTGTTGTAAGGCCCAGCGCACCAAGACCCGCAATCGTGTTGGCAACCGATCCACCGGGCATCTGCTTGCGATTTTCCATGGCTTCATAAAGCACCTCACCGCGGTCTTGTTCGATCAGTTGCATGATACCTTTGTCGATGCCCATCCGGGACAGAAACGCATCATCGCTTTGGCAAATGACATCGACAACGGCGTTACCTATGCCAACGGCCTGAAAATTCTTAGTCATAGTTCTTATCCTCAAACTGGCACAGATCCCGGATCAAACAGGTCCCACACAGGGGTTTACGTGCCTTACAATGATAACGTCCATGCAAGATCAACCAATGATGCGCATGGTGTTGAAAATCGGCTGGGATATTATCCTCAACCGCGCGTTCGACGGCGACGACATCCTTGCCGGGGCAAATGCCCGTGCGGTTGCCGACGCGGAAAATGTGAGTGTCCACGGCCTGTGTGGGCATACCCCACCACATATTGAGGACGACATTGGCAGTTTTGCGCCCCACACCGGGCAGCGATTCGAGCGCGGCACGGGAGTTGGGCACCTGACTGTCGTAGTCATCAACCAGTATCTGACTGAGTTTTATGACGTTCTTGGCCTTTTGCCGGAACAGACCAATCGTCTTGATATGCTCGGTCACCCCTTCAAGTCCAAGATCGAGCATTTTCTGTGGGGTATCGGCAATTTGAAACAATGCCCGGGTGGCTTTGTTGACGCCCGCATCCGTCGCCTGTGCGCTAAGTGCGACGGCCACTACTAGTGTGTAAACATTCACATGCTCGAGCTCGCCCTTGGGTTCAGCCTCGGCCGCATGAAAGCGTTCGAAAATTTCGCGGATCGTGTGATAGTCAAGTTGCTTGGCCATTCCCCCTCTTGCCCCGAAGAATTCCGGCAGGCAAGAGGGGAATGATGGTCAGGGCCGCCAACCGGGTGGAGCAAAGAGGCGCATCCAGACCTCTCGTGCACCACGCGCCGCGCGAAGATCGCGGATGAGGGCCGGAATTTCCGAAAACCAGACGCGCACCGGGTTCTGACTCTCAAAATCGGTGGTCAGACCATAGTTGGGGCGTTCTTCTTCTTTCTGAAAACTACCAAACATTCTGTCCCAAATGATGAGTATACCTGCATAATTCTTGTCGAGGTATTTGGCATCTCTTCCGTGGTGAACGCGATGATGTGAAGGGGTGTTCAACAGATATTCCAGTGGCCCGAGTTTTCCGATCAGCTCTGTATGCAGCCATGTCTGATAGGCCAGAACCACAATGGCAGACCCTGTGATCAATTCCGGGGCAAAGCCGGCCAAAGCCATAGGGATATGCGTGATCAGCGCCCAGACGCCTTCGAACGGGCCGAAACGAACACCGGTGACGATATTCATATCGCGTGAGGAGTGGTGTACGGCATGCTGGGTCCAGAGGAGCCGCACCTGATGCGCTGTCCGATGTTCCCAGTAATAGGTCAGGTCAGCAAGAATCAACGCCAATACGATAGTCCAAGCATTGACGGGGATGGACCATGGCAAGACCTGATAGCTGAGTAAGTAAAACGCGGCATAGGCCCCGGTCATCAGCGTCACTTCAATCAGAAGATAAGGAATTTGTGTTGAGGCGCTCGCCAGCATCTCCAGTAGGGTCTTGCCTCGAAAGCTGCGTTTGATCAGCGCCTCGACGATCTCAATTGCCAATATTGCAAGACCGATCAGGAAGAAGGCGTCATCTATCTGAATGGCGAGTTCGTAAATCGTATTCGGTGTCATGGGTTGCCCTTAGAAAGGCCGCTTTGAAGAAGGCGCCATGCAAAACCTGCAGCCTGTCGGGGCGTTGCATCCTGACGTCGCACCATATGCCACGCAGTGTAGATGACCGTGTCATAAGCGGCGGCAATCCATTCTGTCGGCAAGTGAGGGTCGAAACTACCTTCGCCTTTGGCGGCGTCGATTGCGGCCACCAACTCAGCGTTTTGGCGGGCATAAACAGCGGCCACGGTTGGAAAACGATCAAGCTGTTCTCCGGCCAAAAAATGCTGCCGGTCGGCAAGAGGGATAATCGCCTCGAGGCAGAGCCGAAGTGCCGCAGTATAGGATTCAGCGTCAGCCGTGGCCGCGTCAATGGCTACGTCCAATTCCTTTGAGGCTTTTAACGCCATGGCTTGCAACAAGTCATCACGGCCAGAAAAATGACGATGCAGCGTTGCCCGACCAATACCTGCAGCATTGGCAATTTCTGCAAGAGTAGCAGTTGGCTGATTTGCCAAAGTTGCAAAAGCAGCCTCGAGAATCGTATGTTCAGTTTGATCAGTCATGAGACATAAATGTCTTATTTGAGACTATCATGTCAATACCCTGCTCTCTTAAAGTGCAACATTCGGGTCGCGCGGAAGGAATTCAGTGATTAAATCAGTAGTGTCAGACAAAGGAGCGAACCGATGAACGCCGAGACACAACAAGGTTATCACTACCACGTCATGCGTCGTGCCATCGATTTGATCGATGAAGGTGGCACCGGACTTACGCTTGATGAAATGTCCAATGCGATGGACATGAGCCCGGCGCATTTTCAACGGTTGTTTTCGGCCTGGGTCGGAGTTTCACCGAAACGATACCAACAGTATCTGACCCTCGGGCATGCCAAAGCATTGTTGGCGGACCGTTTCACCACTTTGGATGCCGCAGACGAGACGGGCCTGTCCGGCACGGGGAGATTACACGACCTGTTCTTAAGGTGGGAAGCGATGAGCCCCGGTGAATTTGCCCGCAAAGGCGAAGGGTTGAGCATCTATTGGGGATGGTTCGAAAGCCCGTTTGGCCCAAGCCTTGTTATGGGGACCGAAAAGGGAATTTGCGGCATAGGGTTTGCGGGTGAAACCGGCGAAGAGCACGCCATGCTTGATCTGGTGTCCCGATGGCCCAAAGCCGCATTCATTGAGGACCCGATGATGTTGCGGCCCTGGGTTTTGGCCGCCTACGGCGTCTCATCCAGGGAAACCGCGCCTCTCTATATGATCGGCGCCCCGTTTCAGATCAAAGTCTGGGAAGCCCTTTTGCAAATACCATCCGGTCAGGTCACGACCTATTCGGAAATCGCGCGCGTTGTTGGAAACCCCAAGGCCGTGCGGGCCGTTGGCACCGCTGTCGGGCGCAATCCAATCAGCCTTTTGATCCCCTGTCATCGTGCGCTGCGTAAATCCGGCGGATTAGGCGGATACCATTGGGGATTGCCCGTCAAACGATCCATCCTAGCGTGGGAAAGTGCACGCCTGGAGGCTTAGGACCCCACAATTATGCGCGGATAGCTGCCGATTTCCCCGTGAATTCCTGTTGGGGAATGGCGGGGCGTTGCCTATAGTTACTACAGACCCAATCTAATAAGGGCGTAATTTATGAGGCAATGCACATGATCCGAGCGAAAAAACCCATTCTCTTTGTAGCTGGCGCATCCTTGATGCTGGCGGCGGCCTGTTCTGGCCCCGCGCATCTGGAAGGTTCAGGAGAACAAAACCGCACCAAAAACGGCGCAATCATTGGTGGCATTCTGGGCGCGTTCACTGGCGCGGTTGTCAGCGATAAAAAAGGCAAAGGTGCCGTTATTGGCGGCGCTCTCGGAGCATTGGGCGGTGCTGCTATCGGTAACGCGCTGGATCAACAAGCCGCCGACCTTGAGCGCGATCTGAACAATGACGATGTGACGATTACCAACACCGGTGACCGTCTGATCGTAACGATGCCGCAGGATATCCTGTTTGCTGTCGATAGTGCGCGCGTGAATTCCGGCCTGCGCGGCGATCTGTTTACAGTTGCCGACAGTCTTCAAAGTTATCCTGACACCACCGTTCAGGTGGTTGGTCACACGGACAACACCGGCGAGGCCGGGTATAATCAAGACCTGTCGGAACGACGGGCAAACGCGGTTGCGGATGTTTTGATGGACGGCGGCGTTGCCTTTAATCGCATCAACACCTTTGGGCGTGGCGAGGATCAACCGGTTGCCTCAAACCTCACCCCTGAAGGACAGGCACAGAACCGTCGGGTCGAAATTGTGATCCTTCCAAACGCGTAATTACACGTCCTCTGTGGGCTTGGAACAGGGCGGTTTTTCCGCCCTTTTCTTATGTTGGTAGGGTCCGAAATCATGATCATTGCGCCGCAATTCTTGACCCTTGGACTGGTTCAAGGTAGGCGACATGCAACATTCGAATTCTTCAAGGATTATCCAACATGAGCACGCCATCGCTTCTTATTCTGCCCGGCGACGGGATCGGCCCCGAAGTCATGACCGAAGTCCGAAAAATCATTGACTGGTATGGCACCAAGCGAGACCTGTCTTTTGACGTAAGTGAAGATCTGGTTGGCGGCGCGGCTTATGATAAACACGGTGTTCCGCTACATGACGACACGATGGCCCATGCGCAGGAAGTTGACGCTGTTCTGTTAGGTGCTGTCGGCGGTCCGGCATACGACGATTTGGATTTCTCGGTAAAACCGGAACGCGGCCTGTTGCGTCTTCGCAAAGAAATGGACCTGTTTGCAAACTTGCGCCCGGCCCAGTGTTTTGATGCGCTCGCCGATTTCTCATCGTTGAAAAAGGACGTTGTTGCCGGGTTGGACATCATGATCGTCCGTGAGTTGACGTCGGGTGTGTATTTCGGCGAACCGCGGGGCATTTTTGAGGAAGGTAATGAACGTGTTGGCATCAACACGCAGCGTTACACCGAAAGTGAGATTGAACGTGCCGCGCGTGCCGCATTCGAGCTTGCCATGCGCCGGGGCAAAAAGGTTTGTTCCATGGAAAAGGCCAATGTGATGGAAAGCGGAATCTTGTGGCGCGAAGTGGCAACCCGTGTTGGTCAGGAATACCCGGAAGTCGAATTAAGCCATATGTACGCCGACAACGGCGCGATGCAATTGGTTCGTGCGCCCAAACAGTTTGATGTCATTTTGACGGACAATCTGTTTGGTGACATCCTGTCAGATTGCGCCGCGATGTTGACCGGTAGTCTTGGCATGTTGCCTTCGGCCAGCCTAGGATCGCCCATGGCGAATGGCCGACCCAAAGCTATGTACGAACCCGTACACGGTTCGGCCCCCGATATTACCGGACAAGGTAAAGCCAATCCAATCGCCTGTATTCTCAGCTTTGCTATGGCATTGCGATATTCTTTCGATCAGGGCGACGAAGCGACCCGGTTGGAAAGTGCCATTGAGGGCGTTCTGGCGGATGGTGCGCGCACCGCTGATCTTATGGGACCAGACGACGGTGTCGCGATGTCGACCAGCGAAATGGGTGATGCAATCGTCGCGGCGCTTGACGAAAGCTTGTGATCCAATGTCGGACATTTAAAAAGGGTCAGGAAGGCGACTTTCTGACCCTTTATCGTGGATGTCTTGCGCATTATGGGATTGCCCCGGCAACGCCAGATCAAGAAACACGCATTCTGAATCTTCTCGTGCGGGAACGGCACATGTCGTGCTTGATGGCCTACGATGGCGGCACGCCGTTGGGATTTGCCACATGGGGGTTAACCTTCCCGGCGGCGGCGGGCACTGCGCTTTATATGAAAGAGCTTTATGTCGATTCCGCCGCCCGGGGGCACGGTGTGGGACGCGCCCTGTTGGCGGGTTTGTTAGACATTGCCCATGCTGAGGGGTGTGAACGTTTAGATTGGCAAACTGATGGAACCAACGCGACCTCTCAGGCCTTTTATTTATCCATCAAAGCACCCAAATACGAAAAAGCGACATTCCGAATTGAAGCAAGTAATTTCATGACGTTTAAAAATTCGATTTCTTAACCGAACTTATGACCCAAAAATTCCTCTATACATTTTCGATACTTGGTGCCCTTTTGATTGGCGCAACACTTTACATTTGGGGTCAACCGTTGATTTGCACCTGCGGTGGTGTCAAACTTTGGGTCGGGTCGATATTTGATGGCGGTAACTCACAACACATAGCGGATTGGTACACGCTCAGTCACATTCTACACGGGGTGCTAATCGCTTTGGCTGGTCGGCTTTTGTTCCCTCGCGTAGGATTTAGTACATTGTTGATTGTGGCCGTCACGACCGGGGTCGCATGGGAAATCATAGAGCACACAGATTGGGTTCTTGGAAAATTCCGCGCCACGACAATTAATGCGGGATACGTTGGTGACAGCGTCCTGAATGCGGTTGCTGATTACATCTGGATGCTTGGCGGATTTTTTGTCGCGAACACTATGCGTACACTCAATGTACTTGTGATGGTCGCCATTCTGGAACTTTCTGCCGCCTTGATTGGCCGCGACAGCCTCACCCTTACGACGTTGATGTTGATCTATCCCATCGACGCCGTAAGTGAGTGGCAGCAAGAGCTAAACCCGAACAGAATTTAACCCTTAGAAGTCCAGGTTTTCGACGTTCAGCGCATTGTTCTGAATAAATTCGCGGCGCGGTTCGACAACATCACCCATCAGCTTGGTGAACAAATCGTCAGCCTCAGCTACATCATCAACTTTGACCTGCAACAACGTCCGCGCTTCTGGATCCAGAGTGGTTTCCCAAAGCTGGCCCGGGTTCATTTCTCCCAGACCCTTGTAACGTTGCAAGGACAAACCCTTTTCACCCTCTTTCAGAATAGCATCAAGCAAGTCGAGTGGTCCGCTGATGTTTTGCACGCGGTCTTTGCGCACCAATGAGGCAGGCAATTTATAAACCTCACGAAGGGTTTGGGTCATCTGGCCCAAACGGCGAGATTCGCCGGACCGTAAAACGGGGCCATCTAATGTACGCATTTCTTCGACCCCACGCACGACGCGGGTCAACCGAATGCCCTTGTCCTGTGTCGGGCGCCCTTGCCAACCACGTTCGTATTCCAAGGCGATCTGGTCGAGACGCGCCGCGACTGCATCGGCAACACCTTGCAAATCGGCGTCGATACTACCGGGTTCAAACGCCCGGGCAATGGCCGCTTGTTCAAGGATGTGGCGCGGGTAATGAGTTGGAAACACTTCCAGAATTCGCTTGGCGTGGCGGGCTTCTTCGACGACACGAACAAGGTCCTGCCCGGTGATTTCTTCGCCCGACCCCAGACGCAAAATGGCGTCATCCGTACCTTGCTGAATCAAATAATCCTCAAGCGCGGGTTGATCCTTTAGATAAACCTCGGACTTACCGCGCATCACTTTGTAAAGCGGTGGTTGCGCAATATAGAGGTATCCACCTTCGATTAATTCCGGCATCTGACGGAAGAAGAAGGTCAACAACAGCGTGCGGATATGCGCGCCATCAACATCCGCATCGGTCATGATGACGATCTTGTGGTAGCGTAGTTTTTCAATGTTGAATTCATCCCGCCCAATACCCGTGCCCAGAGCCATAACAAGGTTGCCGATTTCCTGACTACCCAGCATCCGGTCAAATCGGGCGCGTTCAACGTTCAAAATCTTACCACGCAGGGGCAAAACGGCCTGCGTGCCGCGATCACGACCTGTTTGCGCGCTGCCCCCGGCACTATCACCCTCCACAAGGAACAGTTCGGTTTTGGACGGGTCTTTTTCCGAACAATCCTTGAGTTTCCCAGCGAGGAAATTCACATCCATTGCCGTCTTACGGCGTGTCAGATCGCGCGCTTTGCGCGCGGCCTCGCGGGCCACGGCTGCTTCGACAATCTTGCCGACAATTATCTTGGCCTCGTTTGGATTTTCCTCAAACCATTCCGAAAGCTTTTCGTTCATCAACCCTTCGACAGCTGGGCGCACTTCCGAGCTAACCAATTTATCTTTGGTCTGGCTGGAGAATTTCGGGTCCGGTACTTTGACGCTGAGCACACAAGTCAGACCCTCGCGCGCATCATCACCCGTGAAGCTGATCTTTTCCTTTTTCGCGATTCCACTGGATTGTGCATAGCTATTGATTGTCCGCGTCAAAGCCCCGCGGAAACCCGCCATATGGGTGCCGCCGTCGCGCTGTGGGATGTTGTTGGTAAAGGGCAGAACCGTCTCGTGGTAGCTGTCATTCCACCACATCGCCACCTCAATGCCGATATCATCCCGGTCTCCGGTGATAAAGATCGGAGCGGCCAGCATCGGTGTTTTGTGACGATCCAGGTATTTAACGAACTCACCAACGCCACCATCGTAGTGTAACTCGGTTTCAAGCGCTTCTTCCGGGCGTTCATCCCGGAGCAAAATCCGAACACCTGAATTCAAGAATGCCAACTCACGAAGGCGCTTTTCCAGTGTGGAGAAAACATAATTCAGATCGGAAAACGTTTCTGTCGAAGCGAGGAACCGCACCTCGGTTCCCTTGCGACCACCTGCGTCGCCCACGACCTTCAAATGATCAACCGTGTCGCCGCCCTCAAAGCGCGCGATATGCTCTTTACCATTGCGCCAGATGCGCAATTCCAACCATTCGCTCAGCGCGTTAACAACCGAAACGCCAACGCCGTGCAAGCCGCCCGAGATTTTGTAGGAATTGCTGTCGAACTTACCACCAGCATGCAACTGGGTCATGATGACCTCGGCGGCTGACACGCCTTCTTCCTCGTGAATTTCAACGGGTATTCCACGGCCATTATCACTGACAGAAACGCTGGAATCGCGATGGATTGTGACAGTTACACGATCCGCGTGCCCGGCCAAAGCCTCGTCAATTCCGTTATCGACAACCTCGTACACCATGTGATGCAGGCCGCTACCATCATCGGTGTCACCGATATACATGCCAGGGCGCTTACGGACTGCCTCTAACCCTCTGAGAACTTTAATAGAATCGGCGCCGTATTCTTCGGGAGTAGCTGCAGCCTCGGACATGCGAAATTTCCTTCGTCGTTTGTCCATTTTATACGATTTCTAAGGGGGAATGTCACGCGGTTACCCCACATTTCGCGGCCCATTTTCAATAAACAACGATACTGGAATCAATGGGGCAAACTCGGCAATCCAGTTGGTTATTTAAGGTTGCTGTGCCACCTGCGAAACACCTTCGTTTTCTGTAACGATCACGTGCTGCGCGCGCGCGCCCAAGTCTGCAAACAACTCTGGGCCGGTGCCTGTCATCCACGCTTGCGCACCTAATCCGCAAATCTCATCGTAAAGTGCTGCGCGTCGGTCTGCATCGAGGTGTGCGGCAATCTCATCAAGGATCAAAATGGGCGGCGCGCCAAAATCTCGTGCCAATGCCCGCGCATTCGCCAAGATCAACGACACCAACAACGCTTTTTGCTCGCCGGTTGAACAATCACGCGCGGGTACTCCCTT
>Ga0209344_10004753_pt1 | contig 12213 bp, 15 predicted proteins | sample Cruoilmetagenom6_FD_187293 | JGI IMG/M metagenome (GOLD analysis project Ga0209344, IMG submission 187293) | Oil polluted marine microbial communities from Coal Oil Point, Santa Barbara, California, USA - Santa Barbara Oil Seep Sample 6 (SPAdes)... | ecosystem: Environmental > Aquatic > Marine...
TAGTTCCCTCTCCAATGGTTCCTAAACCTCCGATCAATACAATGCCCTATAACAACAATTAATCAATGGAATCCCTTATATTTAGGAATAAATAATCCTCACAAAAATCGAAATATGGAGATCGTATTAAACATTCTTATAGGCATCATAGCCTTGGAGCACCTTTCTATTTTATATATGGAAATGTTTGCCTGGGAAACCTTGGGCAAAAAAACCTTTAGAAAAGCACTCCCTGAAAACATGTTTAAACCCACAAAGGGTCTGGCTGCCAACCAAGGACTGTACAACGGATTTCTGGCCGCCGGGCTCATATGGTCATTTTTCATCAAAGACCCGGTTTGGAGTACCAACGTTGCCATTTTCTTTCTAAGCTGTGTAGCCATTGCAGGTGTATACGGTGCCTGGTCTGCAAGCAAAAAGATATTTGTTGTCCAGGCCCTCCCGGCCATCATAGCGCTATTATTACAGTTGTTTGTAGTTTCCAATTAATAAGAAATCCAAGGAGGAATTTATTTTAAAGGAAGTAGCAGGCTGTTCCTGTGCCAATAATAATCCTCTCCTTGGCCTATCCTTCCAATGGTGGATATTAAATTGCCAAAAATTAGAAAAATAAGATGAATACCCCATTTATTACGGACCAGACCTTTAAGGGAATCGATTTTACCTCCTATAGACTATCCAAAGGAGAATATGAGAACTGCATTTTTGACTCCTGTACCTTTTCCAAAGCGGACATATCCAACATCGCATTTATGGAATGCGTTTTTACCGATTGTGATTTAAGCAATGTAAACCTAAAAAATACCACCTTTAAGGAAACGGATTTTAAAGGGTGTAAACTTTTAGGAATCCACTTTGATCATTGCAATGATTTTCTACTCTCCTTCAACTTCTTTGAATGTACCCTAAACCTATCTTCTTTTTATAAATTAAAACTAAAGAATACCACCTTTGACAATTGTAAAATGATTTCGGTGGATTTTGCGGAAACCGACTTAACCGAAACAATATTCGACTGTTGTAATCTTGAAAATGCCCTCTTCGAAAATTGCAACTTGGAAAAAGCCGATTTCCGTACAGCCTTCAACTTTACCATGGATCCCGAAAAGAACAAAATTGCCAAAGCCAAATTCTCCAAGGAAGGTGTTTTGGGCTTATTAAAGAAATACAACATTCAAATAACCTAAACCAGCGTAAAAAATTAATCGTTTGTAAACGGATAATTTGTATCTTATTGGTTCCTAAACAAATTTACATATGAAGTGGACCTTAATACTCTTGCTTACCGCGTATTTGCCATCTTTTGGTCAGAACACCATTTCCTATACGGACGGCAAACCCTCCCCCAATGCCACCTTATCCGATGTTTCATGGATAGCAGGCCATTGGAAAGGAGAAGCCTTTGGCGGAATAACCGAAGAAATTTGGAGTCCCCCGCTGGGCGACTCCATGATGTTCGTGTTTAAGTTGGTCGTGGATGACAAAGTGGCCTTGTATGAGGTTGGGCACATTAGGCAGGAAGAGGAATCCCTTATCCTAAGACTGAAGCACTTTAATGGCAACTTGACAGGTTGGGAGGAAAAGGACAAGACGGTAGACTTTAAATTGGTAAAAATAGAAGGCAATAAGGTCTATTTTGATGATTTTACCTTCGAAAAAATCAATGACTCCGAAATCAATATCTATGTTGTACTTGAACAGAAAAATGGCTCCAAAGAGGAGGTTGCCTTTAACTATAAAAAATGACCCTAAATAAAGTACACCATATTGCCATCATATGTTCAAACTATAAAAAATCCAAAAAGTTCTATGTGGAAGATTTAGGCATGGAACCTTTACACGAGACCTATAGGGAAGAACGGGACTCCTACAAACTGGATTTGGCATTGAACGGAAATTATATCATTGAACTATTCTCCTTTCCCAAACCTCCGCCCAGATCTACCATGCCTGAAGCAACCGGTCTAAGGCACCTGGCCTTTGAGGTAGACGAATTGGCTTCCAAGCTATTGGAATTATCAGAAAAGGGCATTAAGGCAGAACCTATACGCGTTGACGAGTATACCCAAAAAAAGTTCACCTTCATCTTTGACCCGGACAATTTACCTATTGAACTATACCAAAAATGACTGCTATAGATACATACATAGCACATTTTTACACCCTTTTTCCCAAGCAGAAAGGAATGTCACCATGGGAGATTACCCAGTCCCTATCATCCATAATATCCAAGAAAATCGTCCAACTGGATTCTGACAATTATACCGTTACGGGCAATATTGCCATCCATAAAACCGCAATTATAGAAAAGGGGGCAGTGTTAAAAGAGCCCCTCATCATTTCCGAAAACTGTTTTATTGCGAGCCACGCCTATCTCCGCGATGGGGTTTTTTTGGACCAAGAAGTACGGATAGGCCCAGGTGTCGAGGTCAAATCCAGTATAATTGGCAACAATTCCGCCATGGCCCACTTTAATTTTATAGGAGATAGCATTATAGGTGGGCATGTAAATTTTGAGGCGGGAGCCCTGGTTGCCAACCACTATAACGAAAGATCGGACAAGACCATATGGGCCCAAGTAAACGGTGTGAGAACCAATATTGGAACCTTAAAATTCGGCGCCTTGATCGGCGACCATTCTAAAATAGGAGCTAATGCCGTACTTTCACCAGGTACCTTATTGCCCATGGGTTACGTGGTAAAACGATTGGAACTTATAGAACAAGACAACTGAAACAGCAATGGAAAAAAAATGCTTGGAATGTGGGGTTAAAATTTTGGGCAGGATAGACAAGAAATTCTGCTCGGACTATTGTAGGAATGCCTATAATAATAAGCTGAACAAAGACAGTAAAAACCTGGTCAGGAACATCAATAACCGCTTGCGCAAGAACTACAGAATCCTGGATAGCTATCGCCTAACCGACGGCAAAACCAAAACAACCAAGACAAGATTAATGGACAAGGGTTTCGATTTTGAGTATATCACCAATTTATATACGACCAAAAAGGGAACTACCTATTTTTTCGTATACGATCTGGGATATCTTCCGTTGGATAATGATTATTATATGATAGTGAAAAGGGAATAGCCCAAAAGTGAATGCCCCTGAACTATTTTTCAATATAGAACAAGGGCATAAAAATACATTACATTCAATCTTATGAAAGCCATAAGCATCCACAGGAAACGAAACAGCTTCCTATTTCCAGTTATGTCCGCTTAATTTAAGGGCTGCTATTACAATATCCTTGCGACTTATCTGCCCCACCAATATGCCGTTTTTCATAACTGGCAATCTTCTTCTTTTATGCTTGTCGAAAATACCGGCAGCATCAAAAATGGACATATCGTGAGGTATGGTCTCTACCTCCTTTGTCATAAATCGCTCTACACTCTTGTCCAATATAGGCTGGTTAAAATAGCGGCTTTCCGAAATCTGTTTCATACAATCCGCTTCCGAGATGATACCCACCAAAAATCCGTTGTTATCCAATACAGGACCCCCAGAGATATGGTATTTGGCCAAATGTTCCATAACCGTTAAAATAGATTGATCAGGACTAAAGGTGACCAGCTTTTTTGTCATATAGTCCTCTACTAAAATGGGAGCATCAAATTCCTTTTTTACGACCCTGCGAACTCCCTGAAAACTTTTTATTCCCATATCGTTTATTTTTAGGTTAATTTGTAAGATAGTCTTTTTTAAAGAATTACACAACTATTTAATATTTAATCAGTTGTATTGATAAATATCCCTTAAAATTGTTGCATATAATTCAAAATCACAACCTTTTTAAAATCATAATTCATTGGTTATAGCACAGTCCATCATGTAATACAGGGATAATTTCTTACTTTTAAGTTTTTACGACATATTATGAAGCGATATTCTTCTCCCATAACCCTTCTACTACTTTTGCTTGCCATTTATTGGAGCTTTGAAGCCTCTATGCCAAGCTACACTCCGGATGCCAATCTTGAGAATATTTCATTTTCAACGGATAGAGCACTGGTACATGTGAAAAACATGTCCGAAAAGCCACATGCCGTGGGTTTCCCGGCGCATTCAGAGGTTAGGGATTATATTATTTCGGAACTGACCAAGCTGGGATTGGAAACCACAACCCAACAAGGATATACCGCAGGGGACTGGGGCAATTTTAGCAGTGCTACCAATATATTGGCCCGGATAAAGGGCAGTGAAAAGGGAAAGGCACTTCTTTTACTTTCACATTACGACAGTAATCCCCATTCATCTTTGGGCGCCAGCGATGCCGCTAGTGGGGTGGCTACCATACTGGAAGGCGTGCGAGCTTTTCTAAAGCAAAACAGCCCTCCCAAAAACGATATCATTATCCTAATTTCCGATGCTGAGGAACTAGGACTTAACGGGGCAGATCTATTTGTAAACAATCATCCATGGGTAGGGGAAATAGGATTGGTTTTAAATTTTGAGGCCCGGGGCAGCGGAGGGCCGTCCTATATGCTACTGGAAACCAATAGAGGCAATGCGAGAGTCATTGATGAATTTATAAAGGCAAACCCGAAATATCCTGCGGCCAATTCCTTGGTCTATAGTGTTTACAAAATGCTCCCGAATGATACCGACCTTACCGTCTTCCGGGAAGATATGGACATAGAAGGCCTCAATTTCGCCTTTATTGACGACCATTACGACTACCATACCGCACGCGATAATTATGAGCGTTTAGACCGCAATACCCTTGCCCACCAAGGAAGTTATCTGATGCCCTTGTTAAAGCATTTTTGCAACTCTGACCTTACCGATCTAAAAAGCCCAAACGATTCCATCTATTTCAATATTCCATTCTTTAGGTTGGTCTCCTATCCTTTCGATTGGATTTTCCCTATGCTTGCACTTGCCATAGTGGGCTTTTTAACACTATTGTTCCTCGGGCTAAGAAATAGTTCCTTGGAAATCAAGGAAATTGGAAGGGGATTTGTTCCCCTCTTCCTAATTTTGGCCATAAACGGGATCGTAGGCTATTTCGGCTGGACCGCACTTAAGAATATCTACCCGCAATATCAGGATATACTTCATGGTTTTACTTATAACGGTTATGCCTACATAGCGGCTTTTGTACTATTTTCCTTGGCAGTCGGTTTTTGGGCCTATCATAAAATTGGAAAGGCCAAGACACAGAACCTACTGATTGCCCCATTATTTCTGTGGCTTACTCTTTGTACCTTGGTCGCCATACATTTAAAAGGTGCCAGCTTTTTTATAATACCCGTATTTGCTTTGCTGGCCTCCTTACTCATACTAACACACCAAAAATCGCCCAGTCCGTACGTATTGTTATTTTTAACATTACCCGCCATATGGATCTATTCCCCTCTAATTAAAATGTTTCCAGTAGGTCTTGGCCTTAAAATGATGATTACCGCTACCCTTTTAACCTCATTGACCTTTTTCTTATTACTTCCCGTTTTTGGTCCCTTTAAAAACAAAAAACGCCTGGCCTATTTATTGCTCGTACTGTGTTTCGGTTTTCTTTTGTCCGCCCACTTCTCTTCTGGTTTTAATAAGGAAAATGCAAAACCCACCAGCCTGGTCTATATTCTCGATGCGGATAAAAACACTGCGCAATGGGCTACCTATGACCATGTCCTATCCAGTTGGACAGCACAGTACATAGATGTAAACAAAACACAGCCCAACAACGCCAGCTACGATGCCCTAAGCAGCAAATATGGAACAGGGTTTAGTTACATATCCGAAGCCCCAGTAAAAAATATTGCCCCTCCTAAAATAGAAACTACCTTAGATACCATTATTGGGGACCATAGAAAATTGGAAATTTGTATTACGCCCCAGCGAAATACAAACCGTTTGGAAATATTTACGAATGATGTAGACATTATCGAGGCTCACATAAATAAAATTGAACTATCCGACTACTATCTAAAGAACAGGAAAAACAATAAGTTGGTTACCCACTATATCAGCAATAACGATTATACCGAATTACAGATCACGATCCCCAAGGAGAGCGATCTGGAACTTAGCCTTTACGAAGCTTCCAACGATCTATTGAACAATCCATTGTTTACTGTTCCTCCCAGGCCGGAAGACAATATCCCCATGCCATTTGTTTTAAACGATGCCATTCTGATTAGCAAAAAGATAAGATTTTGAGTATAAAGATCGGCATATTAGGATGTGGGTGGTTAGGTTTGCCACTAGCCAAATCCTTAATAGAGGGGCAACATACGGTATATGGCACTACCACCTCCGATTCCAAAATCAAGGATTTGCAGAAAGCCACTATCACCCCTTTTATAATTGATCTATCAGAGAATGGGATTATAGGGGATATCAATAGCTTTCTAGCAGAATTGGAACTGCTGATCATAAACGTTCCCCCAAAATTGCGCTCGGGCCCCATGGAGAGCTATATTAAAAAAATGCACCATTTATACCACAAAATAAAAAACACCACCTTAGACCGGATAATTTTCATAAGCAGCACCTCTGTGTATGGTGATGTGGCCGGACAGGTCACAGAAGACTCACCTACCCGACCAAAAACAGAATCGGGCAGGCAACTTCTGGCCGCAGAAAATATTTTTTTGAACGACGTGCTCCTTCATACTACCATTATAAGGTTTGGGGGCCTAATTGGCCCTTCAAGGCACCCAGTAACATATCTTGCAGGAAAAACCAATCTTAACAATGGCAACGACCCTGTGAATCTAATCCATCTTAATGACTGTATTGGAATTATCAAGATGGCCATAAATGGGAAATGGAAAAATAAAGTTGTAAATGGGGTGTACCCCCACCATCCAACAAAGGAGACTTATTATACTTCAGAAGCTATAAAAAGAGGACTTTTACCCCCAAGTTACACCCAAGATTCAGAAAAAATAGGAAACAAAAGTATTGAAAGTAAGTATTTAAATGTTAAAACCTACCCTTTTAACACTTCAATTGTAGGTTAATACACCACACAATTTTGAACTTTCACAACAAAGCTACCTGCTTTAGGTTAAATTACATCCTTGATTATTAACCGTTTACCGATTAGTCCGTACCTTTAAGTAAACGAATAAATACAATTATCATGGAAAATTCAGGTCTAAAAACAAGAGTGCTTACCGAAATTGAAAACTTAATTTCCAAAAGCTGCTCCAAAAGCAAAATGTCCCAAAAATTTCAAAATCTGCATGTTGCCATATTAAAAAAATATTACAATGCTGCAGATGTATCCATAGATTACCACCGAAAAAGAGTCATTATGGATATTGTTATGGACGACAGCTGTTATGACCCAAAAAAAGTGAATTCTACCCTACCTATTCTTAGGGCAAATTTTCTTTTTAAGAATTTAAAGGAATTTTTAAGTTCCAGTTTGGACAAGGACAATGTGAGTATTGCATTTTATGCAAGACTTATTCGGGCTTACGAAAACAGGAATGTTACGCTCACCGTTGTTTAAGAAGGACCAACCCAACCATATTATAAAAAAGGATGCCGAATGGCATCCTTTTTTGTTAGCTATCCAAGGTTTAAGACATTCCTTAACAAATGGTTAGAAATAATTTACTAGTTTTGGCACACCAAAAATTAGAACAATGAAGAAAATAGTACTGATCCTCCTAGTAATGGTAGGATTTACAGCAAATTCACAGACAAAAAGTGAGTTGCTCAAGCATTATGAGGCCTATTATGACCAAATGAGACAACAGGGGGATATCAATGGAGTTATTAGCGCCATTACCCACTTAAACATACTTGCACCCAGTAAAGAGCGCAAGGACACCTTGGCGTACATTTATACCACGGACAATCAGCATTTACAAGCGTTAAACACGATTGGAATTGAAAAAAACGAATCGGACTCGGATTTGGCCGTACAGGTAAAAGCCATTTCTTTAAAGGCCTTGAACCAACCAAAAAGGGCTTTGGAACAGTTTGAAATTCTTAATAAAAGGGAACCAAATCCGTATTTGGCATACGAATTGGCAGATCTAAAAATTCAGACCGGTGACAATGAAGGTGCAGCTGCCAATATTGAGTTTGGGATTGCCAATGCAAAAGACGATATGAAATATGCCTTTTATGAAAGGCAACAACCATACGAAGTTTCTTTAAAGGCCGCATTTATCCACCTGAAGGCCCTGGTAGAATTCAATAAGGATCAGAGCAATATAGATGGTGCTTTGGCTACCATTGATGAAGCTTTAAAAATAGACCCCAATTTTAATTTGGCCAGTCTAAGTAGACAAGCTTTACAGTCTAGGAAAGACAAACTGGAGAATAAGGAAACCGAAACTAAGGAATAGTCCAGCAATTTCCGTACCGATTGCAATGGAGCATAAAAAAACCACTGTTCAGCAGTGGTTTTTTTATGCTTTTCAGTTTATTGCCTTGTCAAATCTTTGATAATACTATCATCCTTTTCCTGTTTCATCAGGATTATCTCGGAAACATTTTCATTGGGAATCACAAGAGACAGAACATAGTGGGCTATTTTCCACTCCCCGGACTCTTTCCTAAGTACCCCGGAACCCCTACATAGTTTCATTTGGGTATCCAATAATTCGTCGAACCATGCATAGTTCCCTTCCGTATCAATATACACTTGTCTCTCCACAGCTTTAAAGTTCCAAGCCTTACCCCTATCAAAATGGGGCTTTGCATAGGCCTTAAATTCTTCGATTTGCCAATTTTCGGAAGCATCGGTTCCAATAAACACAGCATCGGAAGTCATTAAATTAAAGTAGGCATCAAAATCGGCATTTCCCGCCGCTCTGTGCCAGGTATCCAAAATGTTCCCTATTTCCATTTTATCCCCTTGCATTTGGGACCTCATCTGAAAGGTCATAAGGATCATCGATATAAACAACAGGGTCCTACTCACTTAAAATCAAAATAGTGTCCAACTGGCTATTAACGATAACATTGAACTGGTTCCTAAATGCATTATAGGCGTCTATCATTTCTATGGTAGAAGCTTTGGTTCCAACCCTATACTCCAAATTCCCCTTTGTTTTAAGAATATAGGTCTTAAATACCTTTTGTCTGCTTTTAATCTGTGGCTTGTCAAATATTACGGGATAGGTAGATGCTTCCAGTGTTTTTTGCTTCTCGATCAAATCTTCAATGACCAATTCCAAATCCTCCCTATTCGCCACGCGATACAACGATTCAAAAGTGGTTTCCAAGACATTGAACTCCTGCCACTCTTTTATAAGTGCCATGGCCTCTGCATTAATTTCTTTGGGCTTGGGAAGCGAATCCACACTGAAAAATACATCTGCCTTATCTTCCGTGGCCTCTATGGCTACCTGCTGTTTACAAGAGCCCAACAAAATAAAAACAATGACGTAAAGCAATATTCTTCCCATAGGGCGAAGGTACAAATTTTAATAAACGCCAGCTTCTGCAGCATTTATATTTAACTAGGTTTTAATTCGAAAATCAGCTACTAACCATTAAATTTAATCTTACTCTCTATTGCCCGGATCATAATATTGGCAATATCCTTTCCAGTAGCATTTTCAATACCCTCCAAACCCGGCGATGAATTAACTTCAAGTAGTAAAGGTCCTTTATTGGAACGGATAATATCCACTCCGGCAACGGCTAGGTTTAAAACTTTGGCCGCCTTTACGGCCAACTTCCTTTCTTCGGAAGTAATTCTTATAATGGATGCCTTCCCGCCTTGGTGCAGATTTGCACGGAACTCACCCTTTTCAGCTTGCCGCTGTATTGAGGCCACAACTTTTCCATTTACCACAAAACAGCGTATATCCTGGCCGTTTGCCTCTTTTATGAACTCTTGTACCAAAATATTGGTCTGCACACTTTTAAAGGCATTGATAACACTTTCTGCCGCCTTGTTTGTTTCTGCCAGTACCACTCCTTTGCCTTGGGTGCTTTCCAATAATTTTATAATCAAAGGTGCCCCATTGACCATCCTGATAAGATCTTTGGTATCCATGGGAGATTTGGCAAATCCGGTAATGGGGATATGTATGTCGTTTTTGGAAAATAATTGGGATGCGAACAATTTGTCCCTGGATTGGGTTATGGCTTCCGCCGAATTTAAACAGTACACCCCAAGATTGTCAAATTGCCTTATCAAAGCACAGCCGTAAAAGGTAACCGCCGGTTTTATCCTGGGTATAATGGCATCGAACTCATTTAATATGTTCCCACCCCTATATCTTATCTCTGGGGAATTGGCATCCAATTTCATATAGGCATGCTCCACATTTAAAAACACCATATCGTGGCCCAAAGCCTCACCGGCTTCCATTATTCTCTTGTTGCTATACAATAATGGGTTACTGGCCAACAATGCAATTTTAAGCCCTGTTTTTTCTTTAAAATGGGAAGCATATTTTTGGCTTATTTCTGCTGCTGTAAACTCCCCCATAGTGAAACTTACGGCTGGGTTTACCACAAAACGTTCATTGAGCGCCTCCCTTCCCAAAAGCATACGATATTCCATAGTATCCCTATTGGCCAAGGTGAGTTCTATCTCAAATACAAGACTACCAACACGTACAGGGGTCCTTATAACATACCGTTCCTCCGATATCCCCGAAGAACTCTTTACTGTTCTACGGTCTACCAAACGTGCCTTGCAATCTATATTGATACCCCTATTGTCCTGAAGGGGATTAACCTCGAACTTTACCCATTCATGGGCCCCTTTGGTAAACACTTTTATATTATTTGCCTGTATGGAGGAGGTTTTTGCCCCGGAATCTACCCTAGCCTTTATAGCGGGAATCTCCAAATCCTCAAATACACACCATTCCTCGTTACCAATAATATCCAGGTCCTTATACTTCATTTCTATTTCTATATTTTCTTTTTAATTAATTGCAAAATAAAACCCTTGACCCCCGGGAATCAAAAATAAATGATTATTAAATTATTAAACAGCAGTATATTTTGGCTAAAATCCTAAAAATCAGGATAAAAATACTTCTTTCTGCTTTTTAAAACATTTAAATTCTATCATATGACCATTGGGATCCTGAATAAAAAAAGACTTGTGCTCGCCTACCTTGTCCTTTAAAAAAACCACTTCGGTCGTAAGATCGTATTGCGACTTTGTTAATTTGGCATACAAATTATCCCAAGTGCTTTCATCCACTATTACTCCAAAGTGAAAAGAAGGCAATACTGTATCTTCAAACTTATAAGTCTTAAATGTAAAATTAAAATTACCGGCTTTAGTGAAGGTAATCTGATTTCCAAACAAATTGATATCCAGCCATCGGGAAGAGTGTCTTCCCAATTCGGCACCGATAACGTCTACATAGAAATCCTCTGTTTTGCTTATACTTAGACAAGGCAATGACATGTGGAAGGGTGCATTTTTCATCTACTTATATTTAATTCTTATTAAATGAGGGTTTCCCGACACCTTTATCGGGTGCAATTCGCCTTACATATCCCCTCCCAATTATCATCGTGAGGTTTCAAGAATTATTTAGGCCAAGTATAATGCGCCCATTTTAATCTTGATGCTTTAACTAAGGTAGTAAAAAGATCAATTACAATTTACCTCAACAATCTAAATACAAAAAGATCCAAAACTTCTACCAGGATCAGAATAATAATGACCCACTCCAACCTACTGCTTTCCCTATGGTCCCAGATATCTTTAAAAAGCTCTAGGTTTTCCTTAATGATCCCCAATTGTTCGTGTATATTCCTGTACCTGATCTTTAGGTCAAAAGTTTGCTTTAGTTCCAGGTTTAATCTGTTCAGCTGCTCATTTTCCCAAGTACTGTCCGGCTCATCAAAAATATACAGGTTTTCAGATATCTGATTTTTAATATTCAACACCTTCCCTATAAACCGCCTGAGCTTGATGCCCGAAATATTGAGCCTTCCCTTCTTTTCCAAATATTGGGTATGTTCATTGGTCTCCTCCAATAACTGCTGTGTAATTTCAGAATATTGGTCCAAGGCCACCGATTGGGAAGTATTCAACATTACCAATCTAATAAACTCGGCATCAAAACTGGGCAAGATTACTTTATCGAAAGCCACCTTTTGGTGGCCTTCGATTATTTCTACTTGCATTGTTTCTGTAAATTGGGGAGTATTTTTCTCTTTGGTAATGGTGGATAGAGCGTCTAGAATCTTCGATTTTTCATCCTCGGAATGATTAAAAAAGGATATTAGACCGTATTGAAAGATATAAACGAATTTTTTT
>Ga0209344_10004754_pt1 | contig 12209 bp, 11 predicted proteins | sample Cruoilmetagenom6_FD_187293 | JGI IMG/M metagenome (GOLD analysis project Ga0209344, IMG submission 187293) | Oil polluted marine microbial communities from Coal Oil Point, Santa Barbara, California, USA - Santa Barbara Oil Seep Sample 6 (SPAdes)... | ecosystem: Environmental > Aquatic > Marine...
AGGACAAAAATCGTCGCGTTGGGGTGGTTGATGGCGATGGCATGAGCCATCTGCTGCAGCAGTGTCGTTTTTCCGGCTTTGGGAGGTGACACGATGAGGCAACGCTGTCCCATGCCGAGAGGGGCGATGAGTTCCGCGACCCTGGGTTCGACGAGATCGGGCTCGGTCTCGAGATTGTACCTCTCCAGTGGATCGATGCTGATCAACTCCTGGAAGGGCAATGCCTTGGCCCGATATTCCTCAGGGGGCATTCCCTCGATCGTGTCGATTTCGAAGACTCTCGGGCGGTCGTTGCCGCGAGCCTTACCCTCGATGATCAGGCCGCTCTCCAGATGCAGACCGCCGACGATTTCGTTGGGAACCAGCGGATCGGAATTCGAGGGGACGAAGTTGCGCTTCGCATCCACCAGCATGGCGCTGCCCTTCTCCCGCACGAGGAGGTAACCCTGGACATCGATCGGCGGTCCCTTCGGACCTCCGCGTCGACGTGGCCGCCGGCGTCGGCGTCTGGGTTTGCGTCTATTCGGTTGCTGCTTCTGTTCAGTGTTTTCGGTCATACCTTCCCTCTGGTACAAAGAGAGATCGACTGCGACTCGGAATATCCGGGGCCGAAGTCCACGCCACGGGGCTCGATGCAACGACGTGACGAATTCACGCTCGCGAGTCGTGGCTTGCCACACGAAGAGCACTCGTCGTCGGGTGGTGATCCGGGCGCTGGCGACCTCTCCATCGGATGTCGGCCACGCCCAAGTCATAGCTTACGATGATCTTTCGCTGTCTGCAAGAATTTGATTGTGGTAGGTGGGACCGATTCACCCCGACCGGGACCCCTTGGCGGCTCGGGCTTGACGTTGTATACGAATTGTATACAATCTACCCATGACTGATTCGCGCACCATTTCCGGTGCTCCCCCACGCCGGACCGCAGCCGAGGAGGTCTACCGGTCGCTCAAGCGGGACATCATCACCCTGCAGCACCGCCCGGGAGCCGCACTCGCCGAACAGACGCTCGCCGATGCCTATGGAACGAGCAGGGTGCCGGTGAGGGAGGCCTGTCGTCGACTCCAGCAGGAAGGACTGCTCACGGCCATCCCCTACAAGGGGTACTTTGTCAGCCCGATCTCACCCAAGGAGATTTCGGACAGTTTCGAACTTCGAAACGCCATTGAAACCCGCGCCGTCGCCCTGGCGACCACCCGCGCCACCGATGACGAACTCGAACGACTCTCCGAGCTCGCGTCCATCGAATACACCTACTCGGACTGGGCTTCATATGTCGAGTTCCTCGACAAGAACCTCGGGTTTCACCTCGAGGTGGCCTCGCTGTCACGCAACGACCGCCTCTTCGCCGTGCTGAGAAATCTCCTCGTCTCCATGCAGCGCTTCTTTTATCTCGGCCTCGATCTCGGTGACTTCGGCGCCGAGATGCGCGACGAACACGAACTTCTCGTCGAGCAGATGCGACGTCGCGATGTAGCGGGCGCCGCAGCCTGCGCAGAGCAACAGATCACATCGTCGTATGAACGTATCCGCCGAGCCCTTTCCAAGGCCGACAGTATCGAGATTCCAATCACCGAGGTATGACATGAGCGAATTCGTCTATCTGGACAACGCGGCAACGACCTTTCCCAAACCCTCCGAAGTCATCCGTTTCATGTGTGATTTCTATGCCACCCGAGGCGTCAATCCCGGTCGGACGGGATTCGACCTCGCCCTCGAGGCGGAGGACACCCTGCTCGAAAGCCGCCAGGCCCTCACTGACTTCTTTGGTGGGACCGATCGCAACCGCCTCGTCTTCTCGCTCAACGTCACCGACGCTCTCAACCTCCTCATCGGGAGCGTGCTCTCACCCGGTGATCATGCCATCACAACCTGTCTCGAGCACAACTCGGTCCTGCGGCCCATGTACCAGCAGCGGGAACGGGGCATCGAGGTCGATTTCATTCCATTCGACCAAGATGGCTTTGTGGATCCTGCCGACATCGAGGCGAAGATCCGCCGGAACACCAAGCTCGTTGTGATGAATCACGGATCCAACGTCATCGGCACGATCCAGCCGGTGGCGGAGGTCGGTGAGATCTGCCGGAAGGCGGGAGTGCTCTTTGCTGTGGATGTTGCCCAGACGGCGGGTCTGGTCGAGATCGATGTCGCTGAGATGAAGATCGACGTCGCCTGTTTCACGGGTCACAAATCGCTCTTCGGCCCCACCGGCACGGGCGGGATGTATATGGCCGAGCATGTCGATCTGATGCCCTGTAGGTCGGGAGGCACCGGTGTGAAGTCGGCGCTCAAATCGCAGCCAAGGGACTACCCGTGGCGATTCGAGTTCGGCACCCTCAACACCATGGGGATCGCCGGGCTGCTCGCCGGTCAGCGTTGGATCGCCTCAAAGGGTGGAGTCAAAGCCCTGTATGAAGAGGAGATGATCCACGCGACCAGGCTTTACGAGGCGCTCAAGGCCATGGACAACGTGACCCTCTACTGCGCCGACATGTCGCACAACCATCTGCCGGTCTTTGTCTTCAACATCGACGGTCTCCCGGCCGACCAGGCGGGCCAGCTTCTCGATGTCGAGCACAACGTCATCACCCGCACCGGATTGCACTGTGCGCCGCTCGTCCACGAGGGCATCGGCACGTCCGACATCGACGGGACCGTTCGGTTCTCCGTGGGCGCGTTCACCACCGCCGACGACATCGATCGCGCCATCGCCGCGGTGACCGATATCGCCGAGTACGCACGGAGCCGTCAGGAGAAGAGGGCCGCGGTCCTCGTCTGATCAGCGCCATAAGGTGGCAGCGTCCTCCACAGTCGAGACGGTATGATGGGCGGACTGTGGGGGACCCATGAAGTACACCGTTTCGTTTTTGCTCGCCTGCCTGCTGTCGACGACCGTCCTGGCCCTCGATCCGGCCACCGTGGACCGGATCAACACCATCTCCGATGATCTCTATCCAACCATGGTCGAAACTCGTCGTTGGTTCCACGCCCATCCGGAACTCTCGAACCGTGAGGTGGCCACATCGGCTGAGATCATCCGACGGCTCGAGGCGATGGGATACGAACCGCGGACCGGGCTCGCCGGTCATGGAGTGGTCGCCGTTCTCGAGGGTGGTATGCCCGGCCCGGTCGTGGCATGGCGTTCCGATATCGATGCGTTGCCCATTACCGAGGTGGTGGATGTTCCCTGGAAATCGACAAACGAGGGCGTGATGCACGCCTGTGGACACGATGTCCACATGACTGTCGGTCTCGGAACCGCCAAACTGCTCATGGAGATCAGAGACGAGGTCCCGGGTACCGTCGTCTTTCTCTTCCAACCTGCCGAAGAGGGACCGCCCCCCGGTGAGGTCGGCGGGGCGACCGAGATGCTCGCAGATGGTGCCTTCGACGACCCGAAACCAAAGGCCGTGTTCGGATCCCACGTCATGCCGAACTTCGAAGTGGGGACGATCGGCTGGGGCTCAGGCGGAGTCATGGCCTCGGCCGATCGCTTCACCATCCGGGTGGTGGGCAGGATGACCCACGGTTCGGCGCCCCATGATGGGATCGACGCCATCTGGGTCGGGTCGCAGATCGTCGATGGACTGCAGGGGATCATCGCGCGGGAGGTCGACAGCCGAAACCCGGCGGTGGTCTCGGTGGGAACCTTTGACGCCGGAAACCGATTCAACATCATTGCCGGTTCGGCTGAGTTGACCGGCACCGTCCGAACGTTGGAGCCGGCTGCACGCGATCAGATCGAGGCGGCCATCTCCCGCATCGTTGCCGGGGTTTGCGACGCCCACCGGGCGAGCTGTGAGGTCGACTACCAGCGTTTCACGCCGGTACTGATGAACGATCCCGCACTGACCGCCGCGTCGGTTGAGATCCTTCGATCCACGCTGGGTGACGATGCTGTCATCGAAGCCGTCCCGATCATGGCGGCCGAAGATTTTGCCGAGTACGCTGAGGTGGTGCCCGGATTCTTCTTCATGCTGGGTGTCGGGAACACCGAAAAGGGGTGGACGAGCTATGTCCACACTCCCACCTTCCAGCCTGATGAGGAAGCCCTTCGGGTCGGTGTCCGCGCTGCCTCGGCGCTGCTGCTGGGAGCTCTCGAAGCGGAATGAGCGCGACCGGAGAAGGGGGAGCCATGAGCTCGGAATCTGTATCTCAGGATAAGGCGACAGGTCTGTCGTCGGCCAAGCGGGAGGACATCTGGGCGCTGATCATTGCCGGCGCCGTGATGCTGATCTCGATCGCGGCGCCCGAGGCCGTCTACGACTTCTTCAAAAAAGTGCTCTACATCTTTTAGGGGGTTGAGGATGGCCAATCTTCGATCGTTGATTGTCCCGGGTTGGACCAAAATCATCCCGGGTCTGGTCTTCTGCATGGTCTTCGCGTGGATCATGATGAACATCGATCACGTGCTGGGCAAGTACCACAAGGCCGACGTGGCCTCTGCGGCGATTCCCGCCCTCGAGGAGAAGCTGGCCGACGCCACCGCCTCGGGAAATGCCGGCGCCGTCGCCCCGGCCGAGGGTAAGCTCGCAAAGCAGCAGAAGGCTCTCGACAAGGTGGACGGAACCGCCGGCGACGCCTGGCCCGTGGCCACGCTCCTGTACCAGAAGTTCCAGTTCAAGTACGTGGCCATGCTGCTCATCGGCGGCATCCTGATCCGCAACCTCTTCGGAATTCCGGAGTTTCTCAAGCCCGGTATCGCCGTCGCCCGACCAATAATCAAGCCGGGGATCATCATCCTGGGTGTCCACTACGTGTGGTCCGATGTGGTGAGGGTCGGCGGGACCGGGATGCTCCTGGCGGCCGTGTTCATCTTCGGCACCGCCATTGTCGTGATGTGGCTGAGCCGCAAGTATGGGGTGTCCGACGGTCTCGGCGGCATCATGGGCGCCGGAACCGGCGTCTGCGGGGTCTCGGCCATCATCGCCACCGCGCCGGTGGTCGGCGCGAAGCCGCGCGACATGGCCTACGCCATCGGGACCATCCTGCTCTTTGGCACGGCCATGCTCTTCATCATGCCCTACCTCGGCCAGTGGTTGGGGATCTCCGAGCCCCAGTTCGGCGCCTGGTCCGCGCTCGCCATCCTCAACACCGCGCAGCTCATCGCGGCCGCCGAGTGGTACGGGGAAGAGGCGCGGAACACGGCCGTCCTGATCAATGCCGCGCGCATCATGCTCATCCCCCTCATCGTCGTCTTCGCAGTGTGGTTCTATGGGATCAAGGGTGAAGGCAAGAATATCGGCTTCTGGGCGACCATGCGGGCCAAATTTCCGATCTTCATCCTTGGTTTCTTTGCGCTCATCATTCTCAACAGTGCAGGCATCGCCTTCCTCGGGGGACCCAAGACCGCGGGCACACCTTTGTGGGCCATGGATGCCGTTTACAAATGGTTCTTCGCCATCGGGTTCGCCGGGATCGGCCTGTCCATCTCCATCGAGGACATGAAGAAGGCGGGCGGCACGGCATTCGCCATCGGATCCGGAGCGGCGACGGTCAAGATGATCCTCGGACTCATCGTCGTGCTGCTTCTGGGTACGGAACTGCTGCGAGTCGGGGGTGGCTAGAACGTGGTGGGGACGGCGTCGTTCCCGATGCAGAAACGAGCGGTTTTTGAGCAAGGTCAAGGAAGACAAGGGTTTGTGCGGAGGCGTACTCCTGTACGCCGCACAAGGAAACACGCAGTCTGACGCCGAGATTGCCGAAAAGCGCCGTTTCTGGACGGGAACGAGAGTTCCGGGTCGCATTCTGCTTGCCGTGGACGGGGAGCCCCACACCAACGAGGCGGTGTGTTGGGCACTGGACCTGGCGCTGGGCTTGGACGCCCCGCTGAACGCCGTCCACGTTCGTGATCCATACCTGAAGCAGTTCTCCACCGAGATCTACGCGCAGGGTAGGGAGGAGTATCTCGAGCACGTTCAAGAGTGCCTCGAGGAGACGGCTCAGATGGCGCGGGCGTCCTTCGAATTGACCGTCAACGAGTACCTCGAGGCGCGGCGCGGAGCGAAGGAGCCGGACTGGACATTCGATGTGCTCGACGGAGACCCCGCGGAGCAACTGACAGCGCACATCAAGCGTGGTGATTGCTCCGTGCTGGTGCTTGGAAGGCGCCGCCGGACGAGGTTCGCGGTCTTGAAGTCCCGCGACCTCGCCGAGCGGATCTCGTCCGTCGGGAGCTCGGTACCCATCCTCGTCGTTCCCGAACCGGCTCGGGATGAAGAGCCCGCCGACCACTGAGGGGGCGAGTCAGCTAGGAGCCTGTAGGGAACAGATTGGCGGCACCTTTCGGATGCCGTGAAGGCCCTTTTTTGTTGGATTCCCGGCCCGTACTCGAAGTACTGCTCCAAAAACCCGCCGCAAAGGGCACTTAACGGCAACCCGAAATCCATCCACCATCAATCCCCTACAGGCTCCTAGGCGACGGCGCTGCCAGCAGCGCCGAAACCTCCTCGAGTGGAATCGCCTCGACCACGTGCCCGTCCCGACCGGTCACCGTGGTGGCCCGGAGCAGCGAGTTGTAGACCGCCTCCTCCACAGCCTCGACGGTGGCGAGAAAAAGCGGGCTCATGTGGTCGTTCTCGACGACTGCGGTCGACCGCACCCGGTCCTCGGGAGCGTACGGTTCGGGATTCTCGGTGGAGAAGGCGATGACGAAGTCGCCGGATCCGTTGCTGACGTACGAACCCGTCCGAGCCAGACCGAGCATGGCGCGGCGCGCACTTTTTGCTGAAAGAGGTTACCGGTGTGTGGAAGGACCGCGGTGACACCGGTTCGAACCGCCTCTCCCTCGATGAGGGTGTAGTGCCCGACGGCGACTCCCGCGACATCGGTGATGGCGTTGAGGGGTCCTGTTGGAAGGACGCCTGGTGTGATCCCGAGGTCGCGGATCCTCGGTTGGGGTTCGGGCTCGGTGGACGTTACGATCGTTGCCGAGAACAGCGCTCCCACGAAGAGGACTCCAACATTGTGTTTCAGATGCATCGTCATCTCCTCGATTGCGAATCGGATTCGTACCCGGCAATGAACCGGATTGACCGCCGCACCGTGGGTGCCGACGGGTTGCCGGAGGGCGAGGTCGTATCATGAAGATCTTAGCTCCTTCGGTGTTCGATCGGAGATTAACGGCCCGAGGGACTCTGAGACATGGTTGTCGAGGGCCGAGCCGTGCAGGGAGGACAGATGACGACACCGATCTGGCAGGTCGACGCTTTCACCGATGAGCCATTCCGGGGCAACCCGGCTGCGGTGTGTCTCCTCGACACGCCCATCGCCGAGGAGTGGATGCAGCAAATCGCCCTCGAGATGAATCTCTCTGAAACCGCCTTCGTCGTGCGGCAGGGTGCGGATTTCGAGCTGCGTTGGTTCACCCCCGCCTGCGAGGTCCGACTGTGCGGCCACGCCACGCTGGCCAGCGCCCACGTCCTGTGGTCGGAGGGCATCGTCGAGCCGTCACGAACAATCGAGTTCCGCACCCGCCATTCCGGGGTGCTTTCGGCGAGGCGTGATCGGGAGAAAATCGAGCTCGACTTCCCTGCGCGACCCCCCGAGGAGTGCCCGCAGCCTCAAGGCCTCGGAGAGGCTCTCGGTCTCGAACCGCGCCTCGTGGCCCGCGCCGCCCGCGACTACCTGGTGCTCGCCGAAAACGAAGCGGCGGTGAGGGGGCTCCGCCCGGACTTCGCCAAGCTCGGTCGGGTCGAGGCTCGTGGTGTCGCCGTCACCGCCGCGGCTACTGACTACGATTTCGTCTCCCGGTTCTTCGCTCCGGCGGCCGGTGTCGACGAGGATCCGGTGACCGGCTCGGCCCACTGTTGCCTCGGTCCCTTCTGGGCCGAACGGCTTGGCATAGACACACTGGTCGGCTACCAGGCCTCGGCGAGGGGCGGAGTGGTCCACGTGACGATGTCTGGTGACCGTGTGCTGCTCTCCGGGTCGGCGGTCACGACCCTTCGGGGCGAACTCCTGGTGTGAAATCGGAGGCAGTGATGCAGAGCCGGAACAAAGGGTTGAACGAGATCGAACTCACGGCTCCGATCCGCTCGGTGTGCTTCGACTGGGGCGGCACGTTGATGGTGGATGATGGCCCGGACGGCGTCCCGATGAAGCTCTGGCCTGAGGTCGCGGCCGTCTCAGGTGCCCGCGAATGTCTGTCCGCTCTGCAGGGCCGCGTCCAGCTGTGTGTCGCCACCAACGCCGCTCAGTCCAGTCGCCAAATGATCGAAGCCGTTCTCGACCGAGTCGATCTGCTGCGCTTCATTTCGGAGATCTACTGTTTCACCGAGATCGGCTTCAAAAAAGACAAACCGGAGTTTTGGTGCGCGCTTCAGAAACGACTCGGCGTCCCGTTCGAACAGATCGTCATGATCGGTGACTCGCTCGAACACGATGTTCTCGCGCCCCGGCGCGTCGGGCTTCAGGCGTTATGGTTCAATCCGGATGGTCATCACGGGCCGTCGCCTGCGGGTTCGGCGCCGGTGGTCACCGATCTTCGAGAGGTCTCCGGAATCGTCCTGCGTGCGCTGCCCTGAGGGGCCGCGCGCACCGCGCGCGAGCAACAAATGTGAGATCCCGGTTGATAAGGGTTGAGTGTATCAACACGCTGTCAAGGGGAGCGCGCAGGGGGACAAGGCTTGGACCAAATCTCGAACCTCCGAATCCGTCGGGCGAACAATATCCCCGATTGATTCCATCCGGGGTCGGGAGGTTGCTCTACTTCAGATATTTGGATAAACCGTCCAGGAACAGCTGAACAGCAAGTGCGACCAGAACCATGCCCATCAGGCGTTCGACAGCGACAAGCCCTCGTTTGGTGAGGAATCGAAACAGGAACGTCGATGCAAACAGCACGACGAACGTCGCCAACCAGGCCAACCCCGCAGCGAGGAGCAGGTCCACCGTTCGCCCCGGCTCGGCGGTGGCGAATAGCAGAAGCACGGCCAGCAATGACGGGCCCGCAATGAGCGGAACGGCGAGCGGAACGAGCAGCGGCTCGCCATCGATCTCCTCTTCTCCGCCCGAGGCCAGGACATGCTTGAGCAGGCGCAAGACCGGTTCAGGATGAAGCCCGAAAGGCTGCGGGGCGCTGACGCCCGGCGCAAGCGCCGAGGAGAAGACGTCGGCGCAAATCGTCACGTAAATGGCATCGTTGCCGGCTAGGAAGGCATCGATCTTCTTTTTGACCGGCTCCAGGTCGGCGTCATCCATGTCCTTGGCGAGCACGATCTCGACTCCGAGCTCCTCGGCAATCCTGAACAAGCTGACCGTGTTGGCCGACTTCTGGGTCCCAATACAGAAGGAGGAGAAGTCCGTGCCTCGCTCCCGGCACTCGGAGGCGATCTGGGTGAACATCGTGCCCGAGGTGGCGATCGGCCGCAGCGGCCTCAGGTCGAGGTGAGCGTCGAAGTTGAGGATGCCGAGCCGCTTTGAGCTCAAAAGTTGCCGCGTAATCCCGAGGTAGTGACCAAAGGCGATGTCGTGGCCGCCACCCAGAACCACCGGGAAAAGGCCGGACGAGAGAATTCGGGCGGTTTGGAGGCTGTATGGGCTTGATTCTCTCGGCGTGTTTGGTGGTTGTGATTGGCCTCGGAGCGGTCGGTGTCGGCGGTGCGGATGAACCGCAGCGAGATGTTGCGGTCTACGTCGACAAGGCGGAGTATTCGGTGATCGAGGAATTGGAAACGGCCAATGAAAAGATGATCGAAGTTGCCAAGGCACAGGGATACGTCGCCTTGCGCGGTGAGAGCCTGGTCGACCACGGATCGCGAGCCGGGGCCATGTTGCGGATGTTCGCCGAGCACGGTGTGGTACCGCGGTCGGCCCACGAGGGGATGTGGTGGTTGGCGATCGCATCGGTCTCAGCTCTCCTTTGCGCCGGTAGCCGGATTCTTGGATTCACCTGCAGTCAGCCATTCCCAGGTCGGGCGGACGACGACCTCGGCGCCGGCGGCCTCCGCGGTGTTCTGTTGATCGAAGGTCAACACGGTCAGCCGATCGATGTTGAGGGTTCTTGCAGCCTCGGCGAGGCCGGCCAGCTCGCGCTTCTCGTTTCTTTGGTTGAGCTCCCAGCAAACCTGGATCGCCTCGGCCGGGCGGCGGTCGCGGGTGACAACGAAGTCGCACTCGCCGCGGCCTTTGAAGTACCTGGCCTCCTCACCCCGTCGATTCAGCTCGACGGCTACGAGGTTCTCGAGGATCCGGCCGCGGTTTTGGGAGAAGGAACCGCCCAGCGTCGCGAAGCCCGTGTCGACGAGGTAAACCTTCTTCGGGTTCATCAGCCGTTTGCGCGGCGAATGGGCGAACTTCTCGTTGGCAATCAGGAAGAACGCCTCCTGGAGGTAGCCGAGGTAGTTCGAAATGGTCCTCTTACTTCCGGGAAGACCGTTGGCTTTGAGGCCCTTCTCGAATCGGCTGATGGAGAAGAGGGTGGAGTGGTTCTCGAGCAGCTCTCCCATGAGCGCCTCGAGGATGGAGCGGGTACGGATGCCGTAGCGGTCAACGATGTCGTGGTAGAAGATGGTCCGAAAGTAGTTTTGGAGGAGCTGGCGCCTCTCGGTCGGGGTCGGTGCGAGGACGACCTCGGGGAAGCCGCCTCTGTACAGGTGCTCTTCGAAGGCGGCGATGACGCCCCCCCGAGCCGCGGTGAACGGGGTTACAGGGGTGATTTCGATGTCCATCGCGAGGAGGTGCTCGCGGAAGGAGAACGGGAGCAGGAGAAGATCCTCGTAGCGGCCGCGGAGCTCGGTGGCGATCTCCGGATGGAGGAGCTTGGAGTTACTGCCCGAGACAACAACGGTGTAGCGGCCCTGGTTGTGCAGGGTCCGGAGAACCCGGCTCCACTCAGGAAGGCGCTGAACCTCGTCGAAGAAGAGGAACCGGGGCGGGCGGGCGGCGAGGCGTTGGAAGGCGGCCAGCAAGGGCGTCACGTCTGCGGCGGTGAAGCCGGCCAGCCGGTAGTCCTCGAAGTCGACAAAGAGGATGTCTCGCCGGCTGGCGTGGCCTTCCTTCTCGAGATCGGCGATGAGCTGGTACATCAGGAAGGTCTTCCCCGCGCGTCGTGGGCCGACGATAGCGAGGATGCGCCGCAGGTTCGTGAGGTCGGGACACGCCGCCTCTCGCGGGATCAGATCGGGGATGGGGGTCTCCTCAAGCCATTCGGCGACGACGGACAGCAGGGCATCGACGCTTGGATGTTCCATATTGTTTATCATGATAAACGATTTTACGTGTAATTGTTTACTACATAGCGCCAATTCCGCACATGAATGACTCGTGTGCCGGAAAGGCACCTGAGATTGGAGGCAACGGACCTCGAACTCGACCGCGGGAGGACAGGTGCCTGAAACCGGAAATCGAAACCGTGCCGGGCGCCGCTTTGTAGATTTGTAACGGCGAGCAGGTCCTCCCCTCCGACGGAGCTCAGTGATCAGGGCACCTCTCACAAGTGCTTTCTCGCGAACACTCTCCCTGAATGGCTCTTGAGGAAGACCTCGAAGATTCTTGCTTTCTCTTGAGAGCGAAATGCGATGGCTGTTTCGATTCGCCATGGTCGGAATCGAGAGGAATGTGAGACTTTTCCGGTGTTGTGAGAGTGGAGCCGTTTGTCGAGATCCTTGGTGATTCCCGTGTAATGGCGAGCCGAGTTCGATTCGCTCACGAGAATATAGACGTAGTGAAGCGCGTGCATTGGGTGCCACCTTTCAGGGTGGCGTGGACGGGGTGTGTGGAACACTGTACCAGACCTAACCAGCCCATGTGGCTTTCCGCCAGCCCGTGCGCGTTGCGACCAAGTCGTGCCACGAAATCGGCATGGTGCTTATGGGGAGTCCGCGACCCAAACCATAATTCCCCGCGAATCGGATTTCCGATTCGCGGGGAATTATTGGTGGAGCCGAACGGGATCGAACCGTCGACCTCCTGAATGCCATTCAGGCGCTCTCCCAACTGAGCTACGGCCCCACGAGGGAGCGTATTTGTAGCAAATGGTCGGGTGTGTGTCAATCTCCGTGAGGCGAGATTCTGTGATTGATGGCTGTATGGCCGCTGCTCCATCGATGGTGGACCGTCACGGGCCCTCCGATCGAAGCGAGTGTTAAGATAGCGTTTGCGTGGAAGCGCGTGGAGTCTGGTGGCTTCCGCGGACTTCAAATCCGTTGGGCCGGCTCTTGTCGGGTCGGTCGGAGGGTTCGATTCCCTTGCGCTTCCGCCAATTTTTT
>Ga0209344_10004756_pt1 | contig 12208 bp, 18 predicted proteins | sample Cruoilmetagenom6_FD_187293 | JGI IMG/M metagenome (GOLD analysis project Ga0209344, IMG submission 187293) | Oil polluted marine microbial communities from Coal Oil Point, Santa Barbara, California, USA - Santa Barbara Oil Seep Sample 6 (SPAdes)... | ecosystem: Environmental > Aquatic > Marine...
AGTCCTAAAATTAACTTTAGTCTATTCCGTAATACCTTTATTGCTATGAAACATTTATTTATAACTCACTTTGATAGCAATAAACATGGGAAGATCAGAAAGTCTGGCAGTATTAAACCCTAACGGTTTTGTGTATGGCTGGTTGCGTTGGCAAGGACTAAGTTAGCAAAATAAACCGAACCAATAGGAAAATCCGATAGGATTTTCAGAGCACACACAAACCAAGCAATTGGTTATACACGTTGTTAGCTGTAGTTTTTACTTTTTCCGAAAGCCAATAGTATATCGGCAATTGGATAAGCTAAAGCGACAATTATTCCAAATATTCCGTATAACGTTTTTCCTTCAGGTAAAAATCCAGTTATTGAAAACCATAAAAGTAGTAAGCAAAAAGGGTAGAGAAGAAGTCTTGTCAAAATCTTCGTAAATGTCCATTCTTTAACCTTTTTTTTCTTTAATTCCGCTTTCGGCTTGTTTATAAGTTCAGAATTATTTGCTCTTTCTATGTTTTCTATGGCTTCTTTCAGTTCGTCAGTCAAATTTTTTGTTTCGTATCTTCTTGCTTTTGACAATACTAAATGCAATAAAGTTCCGATTACTGTAATTCCGATTATTCCAATAATTGCAGTTTTAAATTCAGACGTAAATAACAAAGTCAAAGCAAGTACAATAAGAAATCCGATTGATATTTTATTCAGAAGTTTGTGATAAGGGTTTTTCTGTGTTTTTATTTCGTTCAGTTCTCCATTTTGGTCAAAAGTTAGATGAAAAATTGGATATGCTCCTCTTAAAAAATGTGCAGATCTCCAAATGAGAAGTTCATTCGGTTTTATTTCTCCACTGTATTTTGTTGTGTTGTAAAAAAATGCATCGTTCCTATGATTTTTCAGAGTACTTTTTTTGTTCTGAATTATTAATTTTTCGATGTCTTTTTTTTCTACCATAAAGTTGATTCAAATTAAAGCTAACGTGTTTGTATATGGTTTGTTGCGTGGTTTAAGCAACTAATTTAGTAAATAATTACCGACCAAGAAAGTCCGCGAGGACTTTCGTAAGTAGGCGAGAAGCCAGCAATAAATTATATACGGTGTTGGCAGTAGTTTTTTATTTCAGAATGTTGTGTTTTTTATCTTATCAAAAGAAACATAGCAAAACCCAAAACAAATATAATTGATAAAATTAAATATGTGATAAATGCATATTTTGGATATTTAAATTTTCTATTTTCATTATTTTGTCTGTTAATATATACTAATTCAACAAGCCAACCAAAAGTATAAATTACATTCAAAAATAATCCAATAACTAAATAGATTAGAGGAATTGTTACAAAACAAATATAGAAGCTCAATAATCCTATAAAGTACATAATAAAATTATATGGAATTCTTCTAATTTCCCACCATAATATAATTTCCCACCATTTTCTATCTATTCTTTTTATCTTTAGTAAATTCATTGTTTTCATTTGGTGGTTTACATTCCGACAGTTTCATATATGTAACAAATTCCATTTTCAGGATTTACGAAATATCTAGAACGTTCAAATTCATCATTTTGGTTTCTTGTGTATATTTTATAATTATTGTCAGTTTTAAACCATTCAGGTAATTCTGTCCATCCAGACCAATCATTTTTTATAGTATCCAATTCAAGTTTATTGTATTCTACAAAATCATTAAACCATTTTCCGTCAGATTTGAATTTTAGAAAAAGTTCATATTCGAGCGAGAAATGTGGTGATTGATAATATTCGCCTTTAATTAATTCTATTTCTTTTGGTGGTTCACTTCCAGACCAATATTCGTAAGCTTTTTCGGCATTTTTGGTTTCAAGCGGAAAGCAACTAACTAAAAGAGTAAGCAAACTAAATATTAATAATTTCTTCATAAATTTTAATCCGTAAACGTGCTCTCAAATTACTGCCAACGGTTTTGTGTATGATTTCGTTGCGTATTTAAGCATTAAAGTTAGCAAATAAATCACAGATAGAAAGTCCGCAAGGACTTTCGTAAGTAGGCAATTACTAGCAATGAATTATACACGTTGTTGCCAGTAGTTTTTATTCATTCAAGCTTCTTCTAATGTCGTTTATTTTATATTCTAAATCACTAATGTTACTTTGTACTTCCGAAATTTTTGATTCTTTCTCCGAAATCCAACCTCTTGCTTTGTATTTCCAATCATCACTCCACGCATCATAAATCTGATTTTCGAGGTCTCTTATTTGGTCTCTTAATCTATCAATAAAATCTTCGTTGTCTGAAACTATTCTTTCAAATTTTGCAAGGTTAGTTTCTTGATTTCTCCTCCAATTAGCCTTTTTATTTTCGTATTCTCTCTGTTTTGATTCCCAATCTCTTTGTTTCGCTCTATAATGTTCATCTAATTTGGATTGAGCCATATTCCAATATCGAGCTAAAGATTCTTTAATTTCATTCCAATGGACTTCATTCATTGGATACTGTTTTAATTTACTCTGTATAGCCTTTATCTCATTCATAGCTTCTTTTGGGTCTCCATAAGCTGCCGTATTCGACATTCTAACTACCATATCTTTTATATTTAGATAGTTCCCATTTCTTTCATCTGATTTTTCTTTACTTAGAGTATCTTTAACTTTTTTCCATTTATACCAACATTGCTCTCTGTCTTCTTTCGTTAATTTAGCTCCTTTCATTAAGTTCATAGCTTTTCCCAATTTTTCTTGAGAACCAGAATAGTCAATTTTAGAGCGTAAATCAGCTGATTCTATTATTCCAATTATGGATGAACGTAATTCTCTTGAATTTGATTCATAATTTCTATTTTGTTCCTTTTGTAAGCTTTTAGCTTTCTCGCACAAATTTTGAAATTTATTCCACAATCTTTCTCTTTCATTTTTCTCTATTGGTTTTAATGTTTTGAAACTATTGTTAACCGATTTTACTGAATTCCAAAAAGGCTTAGGATTAAAATTAAATTCATTACATAAGTTGTCCAATTCTCGAATTTCACTTTCAAGAATTCCAACATTTTTGTCTGAATTATATTTGTATTCTTCGGGTTTCATCAAATTACTGGCAACGTGTTTGTGTTATGGCTAGTTGCGTTGGCAGGAACTAAGTTAGCAAAATAAACCGAACCATTAGGAAAATCCGCAGGATTTTCCGAGTAAACACAAGACCAGCAATTAGTTATACACGTTGTTGGCACAAGTTATTTACTATTCAGTTGTCGATTTATTTCCCAATCAACTTCCGCATCTGTTATTTCATAATTATCAGAATTATCTTTTCCTCCAAGCCACAAAGGAACTTTGTATCCTACAACTTCATTAAATTTCAATTCAATATTTTTAGAGTTCCACTTATTGAATGTGTTTATGTCTAAAGTATCATCTGCATATTCAATTAAGTCAACGTTAAAAAATTCAGATAGAGGTTGTTCTAATTCAAAATCCTCTCCAGTCGAAATGTCAAACACATAAGTAAAGTTTTTATTTATATCTCTTACAAATTGTCTTCCTGCCCAATCAAATCCAAAGGTTACAATTCGGTTAGTGTATTTTGGAAAACTCTCGCAGATTAATTCAGTCCACTTTTTCGAAGTTTCAAAATTGTGAATTCTAAAAATCCCATTTTCAAATGAATAGCCACCAAATTTTTCAAATAATTCGGTTAGTTCAGTAATAGGTGTAGTCAATCCCACTGATTTTTGGTCAATCAGTTTTTTTTGATTTATATACTTAATTTTGAATAGTTCGAGGTTCATTTTTTAATTTGTGCCAACGTGTTTGTGTATGATTTCGTTGCGTGTTTAAGCACTAAAGTTAGCAAATAAATCACAGATAGAAAGTCCGCGAGGACTTTCGTAAGTAGGCCATAACCAGCAATGAATTATACACGGTGTTACCCAACGTTTTTATTCCGCATTCTTTTTCTTTTCAGATGTTTATATTCAAGAATTTTAAATCTTATTTTGCCCAAAAAATTATTCCATTCGTATCGAATTCCTCCTAATTCCCAATTGACATCAAACTTTTCATTGTCATTTTTTCGATAATGTGGAAGTCCGATTTTACAATGTAACATTGGATTATTTTCTTTTACAGTTTCGTAAAAGTCAGATTCGAGTGACGATTTCGGATAGTACTGAATTTCAATTATTGTGTTTTCCTTTTCGCTTTTATATATGTACAGGTTTATATCGTATAGATTTTCATAAATATTTCGTAATTCAGCCGCTATTTGCTCAAGCGATTTTGGTTTTTTCTTATCGTTTATTTTCTTCCGTTCAATTCGTTTGTTAAAAAAATTTCGCTCGTCATTTACTATTTCCGAAATTATGTAACTCGTATTGTCTGAAATTTTATTCCAACAAGAATTTTCCGCCATTTCTAATAGAGTAGAAGTGGCTTCTTTCAAATTCAGTTCGAGATTATTTTTGGTGACGGTTTTCAAAATATCAATTACTCCGTTTTATAAATATAAAGCACGAAACTACAGTCAAAACTAAAATTCCAATTGTTCCGTAAATTATCAAATTCAGCCACATTCCAACATTATGAATTCCCGAAGCAAATTTGTTTAATAATGGTTCAGCCGAAAAAAATAGAACTATTGTCAAAATGACAAAAGTTAATAGATGAATTCCTATGATTTTTCGTTTTCTCAATGTTTCTCTCAAATGTTGGGTAACGGTTTTGTGTATGGCTGGTTGCGTTGGCAAGAACTAAGTTAACAAAATAAACCGAACCAATAGGAAAATCCGTAGGATTTTCCGAGCACACACAGACCAAGCAATTGGTTATACACGTTGTTGTGCTTAGTTTTTATTCATTCATAAATTCCTCTAGTAATTCATAAAATTTTTTAATTGACATTTCATGTTGTTCCTTAGTAACTTTGGAATCATAGTTTTCCCAATTGATATTTTTTGGATTTAATCCTATAGTTATTGCCAAAATCATATTATGCCAACCTGAAGTTGACTCATAGAATCCCAATTTGTTTGCAATCCAATCATGAAAATTAATTTCTAATTCTACTGGTGATTGTAAAATATCATGTTCATTAAGAGCTAATGAATATCCATTTAGAAAAACCCTAATACTTTTCAAGCTTATCTCTCCTGTCCACAACGCAGGACGAACTTCCATTTTCTTTAGAATATTATAAAATTCTTTCATGAGTATTTAAAATAGCTTTCGAATTAATTATTATAATCAATTGTTTTTTATTCAGTTTTATATTTTCTTCTTAATTCAGTGTAATTTTCAAATTCTGTATCGAGTAAGCTTTCCTCAAACTTATATTTTAGATATTTTATATCCAATTCAGAAAATGAAACTGACTTTTTTCCATTTTGAAAGTTGTCAATCGCTTTTTTATGGTATGCGCAAAAAATTCCCCATACCATTAGCTTAATAAAATCTGATTCATTTTCGGTTTTCAATTCTGCATTATTCCATGATTCTGATAATTTCTTAAATTTCCCGTTATTTTTTCCAATCATTTTTCCGTCCGAAATATCAATTTTAGATGGATAATATTTAGTTGTTAGATTATAAACTTCCTTAAATGTCAAATTTTATCGGATTTTGGTAAATTAAGCACAACGTTGTTGTGTAAGTAAAGTTGCGTGGTTTAAGCACTAAGTTAATAAATAAAAACCGAATTGAAAATCCGCGAGGATTTTCGTAAGTAGGCTTTTACCAGCAATTTTTTTTACACGGTGTTAGCTTTAGTTTTTATTCCTTCATTAAAGTATTATATTTTCGCCTTTCAATTATTTCTTTAGCGTGTCTACTATAAAAATGAAAAGTTCCAAGTTTCTCGCTTTTACAGAATTTTTTCCATTCAGAGTCTGACATTGCTTTATAGAATGGATTTGCCATTAATCCAGAAAAATGTTCACTTTCATCTGAAAGCCAAGTTGTAGGATAAAATTCTCTCTTTTTCAATTTGTCTGTTAAATAATCAAAAGACCTAATTTCGGCTCCAATTTCAGCACCGATTTGATTTCTTTTTTCGATTTCAAATTCATTCGTAGTTCTTCTTCCAATAATTATTTTGAATTTTAAGAAACTATCTGAAATAACTCTTGTTGAAATAGTTGGTAAATGCTTTTTAAACCAAGAAGGATTGTCAATCAGCCACCTTTTCCAATCCCTAATTTGTTGAGTTGCCCTATTGAAGTCAGAAGTCATAACTCCTTTTTCAGTAAATAATTTTGCACTTGGTTGTTTAATTTCTATTAATTCAAATTGATTTCCATTACTAAATCCGTCTGTTAGTGTTACGAAATCAGTTTCCAATTCGCTACCAAGTTTTAATTTCGATATAATTAAGTGACAGTTTTCATTTCCTAAAAATAGTCCTGCATTATTTGTTAGGTAAGTTTGGTAATTATTTTCAGTTAATTCTTTATTGAGAAGTTCTTCCCAATTCGAAATTAGATTTTTTTTAAATTCTGGTTTAATGTTATTTAAGTACCAATTCATTTTCGGTTTTTCTTGGAAATTAAAGCTAACGGTCTTATATATGGCTCGTAGCGTATAAATTAGCGATTATTTTCGGTATAAGCACAAGCCAGATTTTTAAATTTTACTATTTATCTTTTTTATTGGAAATCGTCAAATTTAAAAATTTGGCGACTTTCCAAACATGTCTTAACATCGATTAAGCAACTATCTAGCTATGAGTTATATACGTTGTTGGCAATAGTATTTTTGTTTATTATATCCATTAATTTTTCAACGTCAGATTCTATTATGTGACTTAAATCAATCTCAATTTTATTTCCATACGTTTCTGTAATAATCAACTTTTTGTCATTCAATTCAGATGATTTTATTTCTTTGAATTTTATGTTTTTCCCAAAGAACGATTTTATTCTGATTAAGATTCCTCTTTTATTCCACTGAACATAATTCTGATACCAAAACATTTGTGTACTAAATCCGAAAACTATTAAATATCCGATTGCGTTCAAATATTTATTCATTTTAGGGTTTGCGAATTCAATAAAATCAAAGACTCCATTAATTATTAGAAATAACCCAATTAAAATCAGTGGTAATAAAATCCAACGACCCTTTTTATTCAAATTTCCAAAGTGTATTTTTTTCATTTTTTCACAATAGCTTTAAAGAGTTTGTATGCGGATAAAATTCCGATTAAAAACATAATTCCGCTAATCAAATATTCCGCTTTAGAAAAATAATCAAGTCCTCCAATAATTCCAAAAGCAGCCCATAATAGATGTGTCAGAATTTCACTTTTATTCGATTTGTTCTTTTGTTCGTTGTCTTCTGTCATATTATTGCCAACGAGTTTGTGTATGATTTGTGCGATTGAGAATCCGTAGGATTTTCCATCGTAGCGAATCATACAGCTAAAGATATAAATTTTTCTATGAAGTAGGAGGTTAGCATGAATTATACACATTGTTACCCACTTTAGTGCAGCGAGAACCATTGGCAATAGAAGACATTAGCAAATACACAAAGCAACCGAATCAGAATGCTCTAGTTAGACTTATCAAACGAATCTAATATTTTGATGTATATATAGTTCTTGAAATGTTATGAGACCAAAGCAGCATTTAGGTTGCACATAGGGAAATGACGAACGCCTTTTTTTGAAAAGAACGAGTCAGAACGCCAAAGCGTTTAGTTCTCAAAAAAAGGATCTTTCCGATAATTTTTATAAAATCCAGGAAATTAAAAAGCTAGTAATTTGGTTTCGTAGAAAAGTAACAATGCTGATTTGCACTATTGTTGGTAACGGTTCTGTATATGATACGTTGCGTGTATAAGTCACTAATTTAGCAAATAAAAACCGAATAGAATATTCCGCAGGAATATTCGTAAGTAGGCTAGAACTAGCAATGGATTATATACTTTGTTGTAGCACGTTTTTATTTATTCAATCGTTTTTTTTGTTCTTTCTCTGATTAAAAGAAAACTCATAATTGTAATAATACTTATTCCAACTATTAGTAATCCGTATTTAAATAATCCACTTAAAAAAAATGTTGGAAATCCACCATAACGACCTTTTTCCGATATCTGAACAAGTTCAGAAATGATGTTAGAATTCTCCAACAAAAAGAAGCAGGCAATACAGACTAAACTAATTACATAAAGTCTTATAATTTGAAATTTTCTTTTATTCCGATTTAATGTCATCGTCAGTATGAAATTTTCCATCTGAACCAGCAGACGTTATTAAAAATCCTTTTCCGTTTTCCGTAATCGTAAATTCATATTCTCGATTCCAGGCGTCTTTTTTCCAATCTTGTCTTAAAGGACTATTTCCGATTAACTCATTCAGTTCCGTTGGATATTTTCCTAAATTTTCTTTCCAATTATCCATTCTGTCACTCATTTCCGATATTTCTTGTTTTGTTTTTTCAGGAAACACAGATTTTCTTTGATAAGTAAAAAACAGAATAGCACTTAAACTCCCAATGACTAAAACAGAAATAACCATAATTGAACTCGGCTGTAGAAAATATCTTTGGAAAGGTCGTTTCTTTCCATCAGCTTTTTCCATTTTCGAGATTTTTCTATGATGTTTAAAATCTTCTCGAATGAGTCCAAATTCAGCTAAAGTCGATAGTAATAATTCAATCATTTGGTTGTTTTGGTAAATGTGCTACAACGTGTTTGTGTATGATTTCGTTGCGTGTTTTAAGCACTAAAGTTAGCAAATAAATCACAGATAGAAAGTCCGCGAGGACTTTCGTAAGTAGGCTATAACTAGCAATGAATTATACACGGTGTTACCTGCTGGCTTTTTATCAATTGTCATATTCTGCCAGTTCAATTTCTTCATCGCTAGGTAACCAACCATTATTTATTTTGTTAATCAATTCGGTTAGATGCTTTCTTACTTTTCTGTGAGTAAAATCCAAGCAGATAACTTTATCTATTTCATTGTGTGGGTCGTGAGCTAAAGTGGTTGCAAACCAAAATCCTTCACTAAAGTTTTGATGTGCAGTTGTAACTGGCGAAAATTCATAATCGAATTCTTTTTTAGTCTGCATTTCGTAATCTAAAGCTCGTCCAGTTATTTCTTCATCAAAATATTGTTCAGTCCAATGAGCTAAAGTTCCAGCACTACACGTGTAGGAAACATTTTTATCCATACAAATTTTTACTGAAGGTGGAACTAATTCCTCATCTTCTTTATTGGCAATTGTAAATACAACCCAGTCGTTTTTTGGCAACGAAGATTTCCATTCAGAGTTATTTCTTATCTGGATGTAATATATTTTTCTTCTATTTATTCTACCAATTAACTCCATTATTTAATACTAGCTTTTACTTGTTCTTCCAAGTCGGTAACGTCATTAAATTTTCTAAAGGTCAAATTTTTTCCATTTGATTTTAATTCAGATGTTAATTCTAAAATCAAGTCCAATGGCTCGACTTCGTGTCCTAATAGATTCTGATCAAATTGAGTTCCGATTAAAAGTCCGTCATTAGCCATTCCAACACACCAATTTTCCATAAATTCAGCTAATGTAATTTCGGTCACGTTGTATTTTCTCCATTCGTCTTTTGCGCAAGATTTAGCTCGAACCTTTTCTGCCCAGAAACATATCATTCCGATTGGAAATCCATTATCGTACTCAAGTTGGTTTGAGCTTGATGTTGCAAATCCATTTTTATTTTTCAGTCCGTAAACTATTCCGTTTTCACAAACTGTCTTTACGAATTTCTGATGTCGGTTTTTCAATGTGATTGAATCTTGGAACATAGTTTTTTTTAGCTTGCAGGTAACGTGTTCGTGTATGGCTTGTTGCGTTGGCGAGAACTAAGTTAACAAAAGAAACCGAACCAGTAGGAAAATCCGCAGGATTTTCCGAGTATACACAAACCAAGCAATTGGTTATACACGTTGTTGTGGTGTCGTTTTAACGAATACCTTTAATTTGTAAATTAGCAGACACATCTTGCGTTCCGTGATATTCTTTGCCGAACTTTATATCAATATCATATTCAATACGATATAAATCTAAAACTTCATCAAGCATATTCTTTTGGTTTGTCGCAATTTTTAATTCGTTGTGATGATTGTTTAATGCTCCAAATGCCATTCCGAGTGGAGCAAGTCCAATTGACATTATAATAATAGGTATTGCTGAGATTACACCACTTTCAAATACATATTTTCCAAAAAGAAATCCTCCAATCATTACTGCTAACGCAATTGCAAGAAAAACAATAAAATAAATATAAGTTACAGCCTTTGATCTCTTTACTTTTTGGTATCTAATATTTACTTCCTTAAGTTTATTTTCAAACTTATCGTTCAGTTCTATTTTCGTACAAGTTTTATTAAATTCAGGTTTTCTATCAGTAAGAGTACAAATAGTGCCTTCTTTTAAACTCACTTTTTGATTATCACATAAATTACACTGTCTAGATTTAATCATCTCATTATTAGTTCTTTTCAATGTTTAATTGTTGATCTTGTTAAAATATGTAAAGAACTCATTTTCTTTGATTTGATGTTTTATGACATTCAGGATTTCTGTTCTGTTCAATTTTTCTATTAGTATTAAATCAGTTGCACAGAAATATTTACCATTAAGACATTCGCCAGTTTTCTTATTTTTTTGTCTTAACCACTCAATATTTTCGTAAGTGAAAAATGTAGCTACATATTTTTCTCCATTTTCGAATGTAACAATCACATTGGAATTATCATTAAATTCGTTTAATTCTGCTAGAATCGAACTTGTTTCTTCGCTTTCAATCCAAATGTTTTTTATGCTACTCATTTCTTTTCTTAAATGCACCACAACGTGTTTGTATATGGTTTGTTGCGTGGTTTAAGCACTAAAGTTAGCAAATAAAAACCGAATAGAAAATCCGCTAGGATTTTCGTAAGTAGGCTAGAACTAGCAATAAATTATATACGGTGTTGTAAGCAGTTTTTATAGTTGATTCAAATATCCAATAACTTTAGAAGTTGGTTCATAAAACACATATAAATATCCATCTCCAAAGTGTAAGTAAGGGTCAATATATTCTTTTTCTAAAATTTCTTGTCCTTTTACAGTTTCACAATCATCAATATGTCCTAACTGAAATAGGAACTCCATTTTCTTTCCAGTAATCGGACAAATAAGCCATTCCTCATCGTGAATCCAGTTCGGTAGTTCAGTATGTCCTATTTCGCCTGGAACCATATCAAATTCGTGAACACCAGTCTTAATTTTTACTGTTGGTACATTTTCAATTTTGAAATTCAGCCGTTTATATTCAATGTAAGCATCAGAAGGAATGTCTTCAAATAACTGGTTGAAGTTCGAAGTAACGTTGTCTCTGATAAGTTTTGGCTTTTTGGGGTTTGAGTAGTCAAAAAACACAGGTGATTGAAGGTCAATGAATATTGGACAAACTAAATGTAAGTCGAAATCAATTTTCGGAAAATGAGTTTCGTTTTTGGAAATGCATCCAAAATAGACTATTGAACTTGTTTCCAATTCGGGAATATCAATTTCAGAACTTGCTTTTCCACCAATTGAGTTAATTCCTTTCTCGTCCAAAATCAAACTCGCTTTGTTCGTGTTAGATTTTTTCTTAAATATTTTCGATAATATGCTCATTTCTCAAATTGCTTACAACGAGTTTGTGTATGATTTGTGCGATTGAGAATCCGCAGGATTTTCCATCGTAGCGAATCATACAGTTAAAGATATAAATTTTTCAATGAAGTAGGAGTTTAGCATGAATTATACACATTGTTACCCACTTTAGTGCAGCGAGAACCATTGGCAATAAAAGACATTAGCAAATACACAAAGCAACCGAATCAGAATGCTCTAGTTAGACTTATCAAACGAATCTAATATTTTGATGTATCTATAGTTCTTGAAATGTTATGAGACCAAAACAGCATTTAGGTTGCACATAGGGAAAAAGACGAACGCCTTTTTTTGAAAAGAACGAGTCAGAATGCGAAAGCGTTTAGTTCTCAAAAAAAGGATCTTTCCTATAATTTTTATAAAATTCAGAAAATTAAAAATCTAGTAATTCAGTTTCGTGGAAAAGTAACAATGCTGATTTGCACTATTGTTGGTAACGTGTTGTGTATGGTTTCGTTGCGTTGTAAGGAACTAAGTTAGCAAAAAGAAACGAACCATTAGGAAAATCCGCAGGATTTTCCGAGTAAGCAATCACCAGCAATGAATTATACACGTTGTTACC
>Ga0209344_10004758_pt1 | contig 12205 bp, 12 predicted proteins | sample Cruoilmetagenom6_FD_187293 | JGI IMG/M metagenome (GOLD analysis project Ga0209344, IMG submission 187293) | Oil polluted marine microbial communities from Coal Oil Point, Santa Barbara, California, USA - Santa Barbara Oil Seep Sample 6 (SPAdes)... | ecosystem: Environmental > Aquatic > Marine...
CGATCTATCCATGCGTTTGGTTAAATCAACAATATTGGGAAGTTCTCCCGGTAAATATGGCTCGTATACCATTTTTTTCTCCTAATCGATTGTGGGGTTATTGGGAAACAAAATCTGTGCCTGGGTTTTCTTTCCTGCAGGCCGTTTTACGGAGGATCTAAGAAACCCCCCTTCCTTCAGATTTTCGCCAAGGGAAAAAAAGAAATCCAATACAACTGGGTGATTCCCAAATCCGGTTTCCTCAAGAGCCTGCTTCATTTTGCCCTCGGGATCGTTTTGGATAAGCGCCCGCCGCACTAAATTAAGCTTATATTCGGCTTTGTCTCCCCAACCTTTAACGTGGGCTGTTCCTAGATTTTCTAAGGCCTCACGTTGTTGTTTTTGTTTCGATTGACTAATTAAATTAAAAGCCTCGATAGACCCATCGAGTTGCTCCTGAGTTAAATCAAGTTTATTAGCTACGGAGCCGAATTCGGAGGGAAATCCTTCAGGTAAAGTATATCCCCCCGCAAGGGGAACAATACGTTCTGGGGGATTCGCTGCTGGATCGGTCGACGTAACTGGGGTTGATGTGCCTTCAGGTGTGCCTTCAGGTGTGCCTTCTGGTGTGCCTTCTGGTGTGCCTTCTGGTGTGCCTTCGGGTGTGCCTTCGGGTGTGCCTTCGGGTGTGCCTTCGGGTGTGCCTTCGGGTGTGCCTTCGGGTGTGCCTTCTGGTGTGCCTTCTGGTGTGCCTTCTGGTGTGCCTTCTGGTGTGCCTTCTGAATTAACCATGCCTTCCTCTCTTAGTTAAAATCAATAACTCATGTTTTTTGTTTATTTAAAAGTAATTGAGCGTATGCTGTTTTATCTACTTCTTCCAATAGCCCGAGGATCTCGAGCCCAACGGCACGTTTTCCCTCGAGATAATAAGAATGCGAATCCCCTGTAAAATGATCCCCATAAATATTACAAATCGAAAGAACATGCCACACAAAATCTTGACCCTGACGGGATTTAAGTAATTCTCGGGTATTTGCTATTAAAACCCCATATTCAATTTCTTCGTTAGTTTTTTTCCTTTGAGACGTCATAATTTTATCCAACCTCATCTCGAACCCGTGAGGTTTCCGCCTGTACTTTATCGGACTCGGAAAGGGTTTTTGTAGAGTTTGCGCGATCGGAATCTAATTTACCTTTCAATAACATTAATTCACGTTGATTTTTTTCCTCATTTTCCTTGGCTAAGCGGTCAGATCTCTGTTTACGTATCACTGTTATTGCTTTTTCAGGTCGTAGAATTTTTAATTCCACCCCTGTTATATCTGCATATTCCCGAGCAGTAGCATCTGAGTCGATGTTATCTAAAATCTCGGGACTAAATTGAGAAGCTCGTTCTAAAAATGCCATAAAAGAATTAATGCCATTTAAAGCAACCCCCTTTTGGGCAGAAGCCAAGGGAGAAACCATTCGAATTTTATAATTCCCCGCCATCTCAGCCAACTGGGGATCTAGGGGTTTAAACAACCCTTTGCGCAACATAATATTAAAGCAACGTTCGATAAGCGGGGTGAAAAATTCATGCTGTAATCTTTCGATTACCGGGCCCAACCGTAACATTTTTTCCTGGTCTTGGGCCATAACCTGAGTAGCTTTAAGGGGAGATGCGTTTGGATCCCTTGAAGCAGTAAGGAAAAGATCATTATAAAAATTCCGTTGAATTCTCTGTTCGACTCGTTCTATTGCTGCCCCTACCCCCTGGTAATCAAAATTAACCCTATAAATCTCGTTTATCGTCTCCGCAGGGTTAGCATAGTAATTATATCCCCCCGGTAAAGTATTTAATTTTCCTCGCATCCTAGCTGGGGCATTAAGCGGGGGGTCAATGGACTTATGCGTTGCCATCAAGAAAGCTTTCTCCATTTCCTGTAAACGCCTAATATCTGGAAGCGCTCTAGACCCTGGGCCGATTCCATAGACGTCGCCACCAATTGTCCCCCATCGGGCAAGAGGATAAGGAAATTCATAAAACCCAGATACCTTCAAAGGAGATTTACTGGGAGGAGTTTGACTAGATGGCCCCCCGGAAGAGGTTGTTTCATAAAAAATCTGAGTATAAGATTTATCCTGAAATCGCTCTTTATAAATCCCTTCCAAAATAGTAATTGAAGGAACAACGATCCCGGGTTCATTTTTTTCAACCTTCTTTTTCAACTCCTTAGAACAGGTTTCAGGAAATAAATCATAAATTTGTTTCGGGGTCCTAAAAATCGTGCGAAAAAATTTATCGACTTTTCCGTCCGCTCCAATGGAAAAAACATATTCACCCGCAGTCAAAAGCTCGAATCGGAATGGAATACTTTCAGAATTAGTATCTTCCCCGGCATAAACCGATGCAGTACCAAATCCGGCATACTCTGTATAAAAACTATTAATAACGCTATAAAAATTACTTGCCTGTAACCCTGAATGAAGTCGACTTGTACTATCTTGGAGCCAGGCTTTCAGGGGTTCAAACTCCTGTAAATCATCATCGGCCCAATCATTGGTAAACCAAGGTCGAGAAGGAGAGGTTAACCCCCCATGCATCCCTGAAGTTAGCACATATAGTGCATCTTCGGCGACGGTATTAATAACCCTCGGGGAAACGAGTTTTCGTTTTCTGGGCTTCGAGTAAGTTTGATAAACACCCCGACCAGGAAGCAAATAATCACTTATCGTCCGGTATTCGGCTTCCCACTCAGACCGCTCGTCACGTAACTCTTCATAAAAATTGCATGCCTGGGTGTAAGTTAATATAGACATTTAAATTATTGGGGGGTAAAATTGTTGGACAAAAGACTTCCGGTAGTTACAGCCGACTCTTCATCGAGAAGAGGACTTGTAAGTATAGTATCCATCCGGCCTTTCCGACGTTCGCCCTCCGCTGACATTTCCCCCTGGGCAATTAAAGCCAATTCATCTTGTTTCTCTGCCCAATTAATTTCCGGAGGAGAATAGATGTTTGGGAGCCCAAGACTCTCAGACTGTGCAGTCTGGATATCTGACATTTGAGACATTATCGTTTGTTGAACCCCTGTCATGTTAGACATAAGATCTGCCGCTATTTGTAACATAGCCTCATCCTGTTGTCCCGTATCAGGTGGAGGCATTTGAGGTGCACTTCCGGATTTTCCCATAATATTTATCCTAAAATCCCTATACTCGCAAGGAGATCGTCCCCCTCGGTAGCCTGAGTTCGATTCCGGGGTTTAATTCCTTTTGAAGTAGCTACGGTTTCGGTTGTAGCGGGTTGATTTGCATATAAACCCCCTTTACCTCGTTCGACGGTAAAACCTTCCCAATTTTCTGGTTCTCCCCACTCTTTCATTAACCCTGAGAGCTGATCTTCTTCCCCCGCTCCCCAAACGGTAGAGAAATAATCACTTATTCGAGTTTGACGCTGATCCTCGGTAATATCATAATCGATGCCAAGCAACCTGGCATTAGATCTTTCTCTGGAAATCTCAGTATCAACATAATTAAAAGAGGACGTCGCAGCATCAAGCCGAGCCGACAGCATGTCATCCCGTTGCCGAAGGCCCTCTGATCGTTGTTGCTCGAGTCGCTGTTGTTCATATCTCTTCTCCTGTTCCTCCATCATTAACCGGGGATCTGGAAAAGAAGGCATTTCGGGCATTTGAAAAGCTGGTCTGGGCTGCCCCGCGTCCCATCCGGCTTTATAATAGGCATATTCAGGGTGGCCCGGATCAGCAGTTAAGGGTTCTCCTTGCTGGCCTGCAATTAAACCGGCATTATAATTATTCTGTGCGTAATTGTTCATTCCTCCGCCGGACATTATAAATCCTCCCGGGTACAGGTTAAGAGGACTGCGTCCTCAACTTTCCCCAGATGTAAAATAGCCTGAGGAACTACGACTTGTTTTTTCCACTTAGCCCTCATTAGAGTAAAAATAGCTGGTCGATTAGAAACGGGGATAAAACCTATTAGAGTTTTCAAATAAGGCTCATCTTTCCCCTTCACTTTCCACTCATTGAGAACCTGAGACGAAGCCCAAGTTATGGCGGTTGAATACTTTCGGGGATTTGAATACTTCGGATTTGCACTAAAGTGTGCCTGGGCTGATTTACCACTGAAATTCTCTAGCATAAATTCCCCCACAATCTCGGGAGGATAAATGCTTTTATTAATTACACAATACATATTTTGTCCGAAAACCCGAATCATTGATAAAACGTCTTCCCATTGGGGATTTACTAAAGGCGACATTCGGAATTTAAGGAGATTACAGCGGATCAAATTCTGAAAATAACGCTTTAAAACCGGAGCAGGGATTTTTAATAGGGGCACAAGGGTTAAAGATCCAGGAGGCCAAACTGACTTTTTCTGGTTAAACCCCTGTGAGGAGGGAGTGAGAGGGGAAAAAGCCAGGGTAGCCCCCTGAATTTTATTTTTTATAATGGTAAACATTTAATAAGCCCCGAATCCCGACTTAGGAGATCTGGGATTCAAGGGGTGGGGGCCTAAAGAATCCATGTGCCCAAGTAATTCATATTCCTGTCTCTCCCGTGTTGCTCGATTTTCCTCCACCATTGAATCTAGTATTTCCGAGTCAATACCAAATCGTTTTTGTTGTCTGGTTAACGTTGAGGTAGAATCTACGTCTTCTGCAAAAGTTAAAGCTACGGCATCGCCAGAGTCTGTTGAACTAAACCCCCGAGATCGAAGCTGTTTTTTGGATTCAATTTGTATGAAGCCTTTATCATTGACCCAAAATCTGGGAGCCGAAAGATCGGTTATTAAACTTACGTCATCTGGGATGGATGCAAGGTGATCAGGGTTCGAAAACCAATTTTTCATTCTTCCCCACATTTCATCTTTCTTTAATCTATATAAATCAGAGAAAGTTTTCCCTCCAAAATGTATCGGAATAACTATATCCCCAAAATCAAGCTGGTGTAACCGGGAAATAACCCCTTCTCCTCGGCCAGCGTCAATAAATACTAAATGAGGTCTCCAATCATTAATGTAATTCCCTACTCTCGTAGCTAAAGACATGTTATCCAGACCTTGGAATTTATCTAATGGGAGGAGAAACGAGCCTTGTCGCCTGGCAATAACAGATTTATCTCCTTTTTCAGCATAGGCAACATCCACTCCCATTATTTTAGGACTGGATTTAACATAGTCATGGTTTACTGCCCGATTAATACAAGGCTCTATTAAATCCAATGGAATTAGGGTTTCCTCGGAAGAAGAAGTAAAAGAGCAATAATACTCTTGCTCAATAAGAGACTCAGGCATGCCAGATTTCCGATCTTCTTCTATAGCTTCTAAGGAGGGTACGCCAGTATCGTTACGTGTCAGGAACTGGACAAACCAGTTTTTATTCCTTTTAGCAGCTTCTAGGAGTTGGTAAAAGTGATTTAACCCCCTCGGAGTGCCGTTAAATAATGCCCAGCCCCCGTTTTCGGCTAAAACCGGGCGAAGATAATGCCAAACCTCGGGTTTATGTAGGCTATATTCTGTTAAGACTATGCCTATGGGGTTATTTCCGACGATCGAATCTATATTATCTGAGCCACATAATCTAATTATTGACCCATTTATTAATTCCAGTTTTAACTCGGCTTCATTTTTCTTTCTAATAAAAGGTACAGGTATATAATCAAGGAACCTTCTGCCCTGACCGTCGGACCCGTTCCATATAATAGACTTAACCTGAGTATAATAAGGGGCGATATAAAAATATAATCCTACTCTTTGCATTGCTTTAGTTGCTATAATATTTATATCAGTTATATCTTTTCCACTCCGGCGGGGCCACACGGTCATTGCTCTCGTAAACCCATCGTGAATCATCGCATCCCAGAGGGGTTGTTGGTAAGGGCGGGGAGTAAACCCGTGAGGCATGGTAATGTCCATTACCCGGTTATCTCAGTTAAGTTATTTGTTGAATCGACTTTTTTTGGTAAATTTATAACCCCGATTCCCTCCTCCGAGGTTTTTCCCGATGCAGGGGCGATCAAAATATTAATGACCTGATCGGGATCGATGTTAGTATTTTTTGGGAGGATTGATTTTAGCATTGATAGAAATTCCTTAGGATTCTTTTCTGCCTGTTTTAACAACCAAACATCGCCCCCCAATTTACCATATACAGCCATAATAGATTGAGGCATGTCCCGGGGTTTTAAATCTAAAATTGAAACAAGATTATCCCCCTCGGGGGTTACAGACATGTCTATATTTTCATCGATATCGCTTTTTAAAAATTCTTCTAGTTCATCGAATTCTCCTAATTCATCGAAATCCTCAAATTCTTCTGATTCATCCATTTAATTTCCCTTAAATTTTCCTTAAATTTTGAATATATTTTATAGTACCATATAAAAATCCACTTGTAAATCTTTTTTTTTCCAAATTTGAATTTTATTTATAAATACAAATTTACTTGTGAGGTAAATGGAAAGATACAAATTTACTTGTAGGGTAAATGGAATAATAGAAAAAGTTCCATGACGGCTATTACGTGATATCAGAAGGCCCCATTTTTCCCAGGGGGGCCCATAAAATTGATTTCATTTTTTCCGATTTTGCTGGGGATAAATATGAAACATGCCAGCGCATACGAGCACTCGGGTCTACGTGCAGGGCACGCGGACATGTGCGCATACGAGCACGCGGGCATGTGCGCATACGAGTACGCGGACCCGAATGTGTGTGGGTGAGTATGTGGGTGGACATGTGGATGTGTGGGTGAGTATGCATGGGCATTTAATAAATTGTTTACAATTATTTTGATATTACCTAAAATAATTGTTTACAACCCAGGAAAACCATAGTACAACTGTAAATGTTTAATAACCCACGTTATTAAATTCTCATAATCAATAAACCTTAGGAGGAAACAATGAGAACCGATGCTAAAGTATATGTTTTACAGGATGGTCAGGGCCGGGTTCTATCTGTTAACGCTAGCCTCAAGAACTTACTGGACCAAATGAAAAAAACCCGAGCATTTTCAAGGTCTTGCCCTAACAAACAAGAAACTCTCAAGTCACTCAGAAGTGAAACCAAAGTTTCTCCTCATGTAAAGAAGAACTGTGACCTTTGCCTGATTACCTGCAATACTCTCGGAGATCTGTCCTTATAACCATCCCTCCCCCACGAAGCTGGTCATTAAATCATCCTTAACCAGCTTCGTCCTAACCTCCGTTCGTGGCTTTATTGGTTGGACACTTAGGTTAGACGCTCGGTTAGACGCACCAAAAGGCTAACAATTTAAGGACCTTAAGGATACAGGCTCTTCCCCTTCGTCTAACTGTCCAACCCCCCCTAAACCGTATTATATATATTACATGTATTTACACTTTCCTATTTCCTATTTCCTTTTTTAGTTTTGTTTAATTTTCGTTTATTGTTCTTAAGTTAGACGGTTAGACAAAAAGAAATAATACCTACCCTATATACTTAATATTATATAACTTATTAATCCCCCAACCTTTTGACCAACCTTATCCCTAAGCTTAGCCAATTTGGAAAAAGCTTAGACATCCTAATATATAATCCTTTATTCTTGCTTAAACAAAATGATTTACAAAAATTAAAATAAATTATATAATTTACTTAATTTACCATTATTATTAAACATTTACACGGGAAGACCATGAATCAATCCCCCATATCTGAAATAAATAATAAAATTCCTTTTTCCCTAACCTTAATAAAATCTACTAATGTAAATAAAGTTTATGCTAAAAATTTAGAAACTAACACTATTTCCCTCCCTTACTTTAATGATTTCACCACCTTCCAGTCCCCAGATTTCAAACAACTATACAATTATCTTAAAAGGTTATTATCCCAAAAAGCCGTGGCCCAAATCTTAGGAAAGCCAACCCGATTAGCTTTAAAGAACAAAATAAACTCTCTTCCTGTTCGCCGGATTAAACAAAATTTTGATTTTTATGATGTTAAATCCCCCTCAAATAGTCCTACGCTCTCAAGTTCTTATCCCGAAAGCCCGTTTCCTATAAAATCCGTTACCTATAACTATTTACTTTTAGATATTGATAACTTAGATGAGTCTTTATATATCCCTGAGTTTAAATCTTCGTATGAAGAACAAAACCTTACACCATTAATTATTAACCACCAGGTAAATAAAATAATTGTTTCACTTTTTTCTCCGCTTTTTAATTCTAAAACTCTTTTAACCCCTGTAATTGTAAGACTATCTTCTACCTTTGGCCTCGGAGAAAAAATTAAATTTAAAGCTCACCTCTATATACCTCTATCAAAATTAGTTCCAATAGAAGATTTATCTCTTTTTCTTTCCCGGTTTAAATGGGTTGATGTATCATCATATCGGAACCCAACCCAGCCAATGTTTACGAGTTCTCCTATCACCCAATCTGAAGATTTAAATCCCCTTTCTTCCTCTCAACATAATTTACCAAGACTATTCTTTTTTAATCCCGATTCTCCTTACATCGATTCTAATTTAATATATCAAATCTTAAATAAGCCCACACCTTCGAATTCGAATTCTAATCCCCATGCTCAAGCTTCTTTTTTCCTAAAATCTACCCTTTTAGCAAAACAAAAGAAAATACATGCAACGCGTCTCCCTGGGTATAAAGGAGTTTTTAACAGAGCTTCAGAAACAAACAAAAAATATTCAATTTCTACAATTTTAACTAATCTAGGATATACTTCCCCAAATGGAATAAAATGGTTATCCCCTAATTCTACTTCTAAATCCCCTGGGGGAACACTTTTTCCCGATGGCTTTTTTGTAGATTTTCATGATAATTCTCCGGTCAAAACCCTGATACAAACCCATAATCCCATCCCTTCCTCTTCTTTTTACAGCCAGACCCGGAGATTATCTGCCTATGATATCTATTATCTTTGGGCTCGCTCCCGGAACGAAGAAAAGATATTCCAGAATCAATTAAAGTTTTTAGCAGCCCGAGACCCAATCTATCAGACTTATTGGGAAAAAGAAATCATATCCCGACTTAGTTACATAACCTTCGAAATGTCAATCACACAAGTAGAACCTATTGTTAAAGGCTTAGTGGAAGATATTTTCTTTGCCGGACTTACTGGACCTAAACGATCTTTCATTTTCGATGAGATTGTAAACAAAATAAAAACTCTAAAGTTAAAAAAAGTAAAAATCACTAAATCGTATTTAAACCAAACATATAACAACTTAAGAAAAAATTTATCATTAGACCTTTTAGACATTCATCCGGCTAACCCGGAAGAAATAAACACCAAAGCTTTACATAAATTAGCTGTATTATCTCGAGTACCTCACTCTCCTGGGGCCTATTATGTAGAGAATGATGCTTCTTCGAGACTCGACTTTGTGGCTACTAAGGATGAACTCCGACTCAAACTCTTCCGACTTTATAAAAGATTATCGGTTGAAGAAGGCTGGTCACTGAATAAAATCCAGGCTAACATTAATTTTACTTTGAATGATTTAGATGCTTCCCTTGACCACGAATTGAACATTAAAGTTTCCCCTCACCTTTATGCTTTCCGCCCCGAAAATAATATTGACCCCTTAACAGCATACAACATTCGAACTCATCAACAAGTTGATATCACTTTACAAAATGGGGTATTACATGAATTACCCTTTACTCAAAAAGAATACAATCGTTGCATAGAAAAGTGTAAATCCATGCCTTTTGATCAAACTCCCTGGGGTAATTTATTAAGTACTTCATTAGAAAATCCTCACAAGATCCAGTATTTAAGACAATTCTTCTCCTACATATTTACCCCACGCAGAAAGTCCCAAATAATTTTAGCTTTTATTGGGATTACTCGGTCAGGAAAATCTACGATTAAAAATCTATTAACGAGTTTATTTCCTCATCCGTTCTCATTAGAAAAATCTCCTAAGACATTGGGGCGGGACATTTCGGCTTTGCATGACCTTACTTTCTTAACCCGACTTCTCATAATTAATGAGTTTAATGCTCAAGAAATAGCTAAGTCTACCTCCTTAGGACAAATAGTAAATGACCTTAAATCTATGTCGGGAAGAGACGAAGTAACTGTGCGGGCAATGCGAGAGAATGTAACCGGATTAAAAACCGATGCAGTTCCACTTATAATCTCTAATGAATTACCCACGATCACAGACCCAGCATTCCAGTCTCGCATTCATTTAATTAAGTTTAATAATTCTTTTCCCGGGGGAAATAATATTCAATTTTGGGAACAATTACAAGAAAATTTGCCATTTATATTTTATTGGGCGATAACTAATCCCAGAATACAACGGATTAAAAAGCCTTATCCCTCAATTGCAATCGACATAAAAAGACCAACGGGTGAAGTAGCACAGGAAAAAAATCAGCTTAATAAGGAAATGGATCTAATAACATATTTTATTAAATCTTTTACAGTTTCTCACCCTGAGGGATGGATTTCCAAAAAAGATTTTAAATATTTTTATTGTTGTTTTTATCTTTCTGAAACCGGCATGAACTATATAAATGAAACCCGGCTTAAACAATTGGGATTACAAGATTTTAAAAAAGTATATCCAAAAGTAGAAATCGCCCGGTCTATTAAATCCCGGGTTCCACTTTCTGGGGAAACCGGGACTAGAGAATGGGGTATATTAGGTGCCCGATGGAAAGATCCCGAGGCTTTGGTTTCCTCTTTATCTGAATTTGTTGAATATGTAGAATAAATTTAAACTTTAGGGATTAAAAAATAAATAAAAAGATTTACAAAAGTATTAAAATAAAGTATATTTACTACATATATATTTAAGATAAACAATTCGTATTAAAGGAGAAACATGACTTCTATTAAACCACTGGAACATTCCCCATTTGGCCCTTCTCAAGCAACAAGGTGGATCAATTGTCCACAATCATTTTATTTACATGAGCAAAAACCTCTTAGTAATATATACGCGGACGAGGGAACTGTGGGACACTGGATTGCTGAACAATGTTTAAGCTCGGCTTCTAAAATTCCGAAAGATTACTTACATGAAGTAATCACAAATCAAACCCACCCTGAGTTAAAGAAGCTTCAATTTAAAATACCAGTGACAGAAAGCATGGTAGAAGCAATTCAAGAATATTGCGATTACATTGAAGGGATATTAGGAAAAATTTCTTTTGGTAAACCCGGATTATTAATTGAAAAAAGAGTTAAACTCACCGAAGATTGCTGGGGAACTTGTGATTGTATTATTTTAGACAAGAAAAAATTGGAGCTTTGGATTATTGATTTAAAAATGGGAAAAAGAATTTCCGTAGGAGCTAAAAACAATTACCAGCTTATGATATATGGCGCTGCGGTATTAAATACTTTAAAAAACCTAAAGTCTTTTTTCCCAAGAATCGTCCATTTGCAAATCATACAGCCCCGAGTCTACAATGAGCCTGCTCTCCGGACTACAGATTGGACTCCCGAGAATCTTTCTTCTTGGGGGAAAAAACTAATCCCATTAATTGAATTAATTAAATCCAACGAGAAAACCCCAGAAAAATTAAAAATAAACCCCGCGGAAGCGCAATGCCGATGGTGTTCTAGAAATACTTCCTGCCGGGCCTTAGCTGAATATACTTTTAATATGGCGGGACTTGAGTTTAAGGATTATATTAAATCTGATTCACCTAAACTTCCTTCTATTGTTGATATACGGGATGAGGAAATTAGCAACATTTTAAAGAATTTAGACCTTTTAAGCCAATGGCCTGGATTTATAAAAACTGAGGCCCTCAATCGAATGAAAAAAGGAATAACAATTCCTGGTTTTAAAATAATTGAATCTTCTAAAAATCGACAATATCTGGATAAAGATCGGGCAGAAAAAATACTTAATAAAATCCTGGGCCCAAAAGAGTCTTATAAAACTACCATTCTAACCCCAGCACAGGGGGAAAAGAAAATTTCGAGAAAGGTAGGGAAAAAAACGAAAGGCTATATATTATTCCAAAAAAATATCCATAAACCCCAGGGGAATCCTCAAATCGCCCCATCTTCAAATAAAAAACCTCCAATGAAATTTACCGCCGAAGAAGAATTTGAAGAATTTAAGTCCAAATAAATAAATTAATTTATCAATTTATTTATTTACTTTTTATATTATTCTATGTATATTTGTTATATTAATTAGGGGAATAACCTCCTAATAATCACACATTGGAGATAATCATGGCAACATCAAGGAAAACTC
>Ga0209344_10004759_pt1 | contig 12203 bp, 6 predicted proteins | sample Cruoilmetagenom6_FD_187293 | JGI IMG/M metagenome (GOLD analysis project Ga0209344, IMG submission 187293) | Oil polluted marine microbial communities from Coal Oil Point, Santa Barbara, California, USA - Santa Barbara Oil Seep Sample 6 (SPAdes)... | ecosystem: Environmental > Aquatic > Marine >...
CTCCGTCTGGATACCTCGGATTGAAAGCGATACCTCTTCGGTCGCCTCGGTTGTCCGCTCGGCGAGCTTGCGGACCTCGTCGGCCACGACTGCAAACCCACGGCCATGCTCGCCGGCACGGGCCGCCTCGATCGCCGCATTGAGTGCGAGCAGGTTGGTCTGATCAGCGATGTCGTTAATGACCGCGATGATCTCGCCGATGGTCTCGCTCTTCTCACCGAGTGTATTGATGGTCTCGGCACTGCCCTGGACTTCCCGGGCGATCCCTTCCATCTCTTCGACGGTCGAAGATACAATCCCGCCGCCTTCCTCGGCCTGGTGCTGCGATTCTTCCGATGCGGTGGTCGCATCGGCGGACTTGGCGGCAACCTCATTCACCGATTGCGAGAGCTCTTCAACCGCTGCAGCAACCTGCTGGGTCTGCTGCTCCTGCGTCTGAAGACCAGTCGCCATCTCCTCGGAAGATGCGGCAATCTCAGTTGATGCAGATGCGACAGCCTGCGATGTTTCGCTCAGCTGGGAAATGATTTTATGAAGATTGGATAGGAATACATCGAACCAATGACCAAGTTGACCAATCTCATCGGCACGGGTCAGATTCAAACGCTTGGTCAGATCGCCGTCACCGGTAGCAACATCCTTGATCATGTCAATAGTTGCACTAAGTGGTTTCACGAGGAGCATCCGAAGAAGGAAGATCAAACCAGTCGCCGCGATTACAATCAACGGTACAGTAAACATCATGCCCTTCTGGAAGAAGCCTGAGACCTGTGCATCGACCATATCGAGCGGCATCTGGACTTCGTACGCACCGTGCATGTATCCCGGAGTCCAGCTCTCATAGCGGAAACCGAGCGCGTCCTTACCATCAAAGTTGCCTTCGGCATCACGAGCGTCATACTTTGCAGGATCGCCATGACAAGTCATACATGATTCGTCAAGAGTGATCGCACGCATGTAATGCATCATGTTGGTTTCTTCATTGATCCGCCCCAAAACGGTCTCGCCGGAAGTGTTGTATTGATTGGTGAGATCATGAATCATCTCGTCACGGAAACTCCCTGCAATGGGAGCATTGTCTGGGTTGCGTGCTTCGAGAGACACAACTGTAAAGTCCATGCCTTCCTTTGCAGCAGCAGCCAGCCCCGCATTCCAGCCAACAACTACAGGAACAGACGCGTAATAGCGAGTATCTGAGTAATGTGTCCCCTTGTCAATCTCTTCGTTTGCACTCTCGAGCAAACTCTCGGTGTTTACTTCCCCGTTGAGGAACTTCACCGAAGCGTCATTTTTAGCTTCATCGGCAACCGCTGTAAACGCTGAGGCACGCGCCATCATGGCATCCTGAGCGTCCTTTCGGTAACCGCTTAAAAAGACTACATAGTTCACAGCCACTACCGCGACGAGGATGCCAAGAGAGGCAGCCATAATCTTAGTAGAAAGCCCGAATGCCAACTTTGATTTTTTCTGATCGTTTTCCATGCGTAATGCTCCCAATCTGGGTAAGTGTGTAGCAGTGTGCTTACAAGTTGCACCGCATCCGCATCGACGAATCAGACTGAACTCTTCGTATATGGTAATTTTTCTGTTTCACATACAGATTATTTAGGGCTCATCCCCCCCAAGTACGAGCGAATTCGATCGCATATTCGTGTGATACTGCGCCTCTTTCCCACAAATACAATAAATGGCCCCCCACCGCATTGGTGAGGGGCCATGTGCTAAACACTTCAGATGGTGGCTCAATCTCAATCGAGTTTGAACTGGCCTACCAAGGATTGGAGCTGCTCGGCCTGATGGGCCAGGTCTCCAGCCGCTTGCGAGGCTTGCGAAGCACCCTCAGATGACTGACGCGTCACAGAGTTGATGCCCTCAACGGCACGAGCGATCTCGCCCGTTGCCGCAGACTGCTGATTCGCAGCTGCAGCAATGTCCTGGACCATGCTCTGAACATTCTGAGATCCATCAACAATGCTGCCAAGCGCGACGCCAGCCTGGGTTGCCAGATCGACACCCTTGCCAACACGGGCCGAACCCGCCTCGATCAGAGTCACCGCCGAGGCGGTCTCCGTCTGGATACCTCGGATTGAAAGCGATACCTCTTCGGTCGCCTCGGTTGTCCGCTCGGCGAGCTTGCGGACCTCGTCGGCCACGACTGCAAACCCTCGGCCATGCTCGCCGGCACGGGCCGCCTCGATCGCCGCGTTGAGTGCGAGCAGGTTGGTCTGATCAGCGATGTCATTAATGACCGCGATGATCTCGCCGATGGTCTCGCTCTTCTCACCAAGCGTATTAATAGTCTCGGCACTGCCCTGGACTTCCCGGGCGATCCCTTCCATCTCTTCGACGGTCGAAGATACAATCCCGCCGCCTTCCTCGGCCTGATGCTGCGACTCTTCCGATGCGGTGGTCGCATCGGCGGACTTGGCGGCAACCTCATTGACCGATTGCGAAAGCTCTTCTACAGCCGCGGCAACCTGCTGGGTCTGCTGCTCCTGAGTCTGAAGACCAGTCGCCATCTCCTCAGAAGATGCAGCAATCTCAGTCGATGCAGATGCAACAGCCTGCGAAGTACTTTGGATTTCAGTCACCATATTGGTCATATTGTCAAGGAATGCATTGAACCATTTAGCGAGTGTGCCCATTTCATCAGCGCTTTTGATTTCGATGCGTTGGGTGAGGTCGCCCTCACCTGAGATTTTCATAACATCGACAATCTGAGCGAGAGGGCGTGCGAGCATTCTTCGCATCATGACCATAAAGCCACCGAATGTCAGGATCACAATGGGAACTGTCCAAGTCATCCCCTTCGAGAAAAATCCTGCAACGCTTGCATCGAGAGTCTCAAGCGGCATCTGGACTTCGTACGCACCATGCATGTACCCAGGAGTCCAGCTCTCGTAACGGAAACCGAGTGCGTCCTTACCATCAAAGTTGCCCTCGGCATCTCGCTCATCGTACCGAGCAGGATCGCCGTGGCATGTCATGCATGATTCATCAAGAATGATCGCCCGCATGTAGTGAAGTGTGTTGGTCTCGTCATCAATGCGTGACAGTACTGTTTCACCGTTGTTGTTGTATTCCTTTGTGAGATCATGAATCATCTGATCACGAAATCCACCTGATTCTGGCGCATTATCCGGGTTCCGCGCTTCAAGAGATACAATCTTAAAATCAATATTCTCTTTCTCAGCCGCCTCAGCCGCGGCTTGCCACCCGACAATAACAGGGATGTTGTTAAAGTAGCGGGTCGATGAATAGTGCGCCCCATTATCAATCTTTTCAAGAGCGATAGCCAACAGTTCCTCTGTGTTGATATCGCCCGCAACCACCTTTACCGATGCACTATTTTTAGCGGCGTCGGCTACAGCCGTAAACCCTGAGGCACGCATCACGAGTGAGTCCTTCATGTCAGACCGATAGCCCGACAAAAATACGACATAGTTTGCAGCGACGACTACACCGAGAATCAAGAAGGTGGTCACGATTATCTTTGCGGGTAAACCAAAGCTAAACTTTGATTGTTCTTTTTTCTTGCTCATTGCACACACTCCAGCTTTCCTTAACTTACGATTTAATATGTCCTGTACGACAAGTACCCAATTCCCATCGGGATCTCACTTGTCGCACTTGGCCAGAGCGTCTACAAATAATAAAAAACACACATTAATGCGCCCGTATTGCGCATCACAGCCTGATTTTGCACATTTTCGACCTGTTTGCACGCAAACGAACACACAAATGCCTAAGTGCATTTATTGACATGTATATCTGTTGAAGTAAATTTTGAAGTTAAGTTTGTGCTTTATCGGATATTTAAAAGTTGGCTGTATCCAGGCAATGGCCACAGATCGTGATCAACAACCGACTCAAGTTTATCCGCCGCCATCCGAAGATCTTCCATCGAACCGAGCACATGATCCCGGATATACACACACGCATCATGCGGATCCAAAGTGGCAAAGCTGAAGTGATCATTCAGGTCAGTAATCTTGAGCCCAAGAGAACGCACAAGACCCGCGATTTCTTCAAGTGAACCCTTCAAGCTAGAAGCATCTACACCCGCCTCAACTGTCGAGTTCACTGCACAAGCCAGGTTCCGTTGATGTTCAATACACGCGGGTAAAATCATCGTCCGGGCGATCGATATCATCTGTCGGGTTTCAATCCCGATCTGAGTCACATACTTCTCAGCAAAGATCTCCGTTCGGCTTTCAAGCTCCGACTTGGAAAGGATCTTGTATTTCTCAAACATCACCTCCGCTTTGGGATCCGAGAGCGCCGGGATCGCATCAGGTGTTGTTCGCAAGTTGGGAAGCCCACGAGCCGCAGCTTCGTCTTGCCATTCCTGCGTGTAGTTGTCCCCATTAAAGACGATCGCGCGGTGATCCTTGATCACTTTCTGGAGCACCTGCCGGATAACATCTTCGGTCTGCTCTTGAGTTGCCCCCTCAGGCACCGAATCCTCGATCTCCGTAGCGAGGAAATCCAGGCTCTCTGCAACAATCGCGTTGACCACCGTGTTGGGCCAAGCGACAGAAGCCGTAGAACCCACCGCCCTGAACTCGAACCGGTTCCCGGTAAAGGCAAACGGCGAGGTCCGGTTCCGATCGCCCGAATCCCGTTTCAACGCCGGGAGCGAGCGAGAACCAAGATCCAGATTTCCACCCTTCAAGGTCCTGCTGGTCTCTCCGCTCTCGATCTGATCAATCAGATCCGTCAGCATATCGCCAAGGAAGATCGAAATAATCGCGGGAGGTGCCTCATTGGCACCCAACCGATGGTCATTCGACGCGCTTGAAATCGCGGCTCGGAGCAGATCTGCATGCAGATGCACCGCCCGAATCACGCCACAGAGATAGGTCATGAACTGCAGGTTGTCATGTGTATCGTCCCGAGGATCGAGCAGATTCACCCCGGTATTGGTCGAGAGCGACCAGTTGTTGTGTTTGCCAGATCCATTGACCCCAGCAAAAGGCTTCTCGTGTAGAATCGCCACAAACCCGAACCGGCCCGCGACACTCTTGAGTGTCTGCATCAGCATCGCTTGGTGATCACACGCGATATTGGTTGTTTCAAAGAGTGGAGCGATCTCATACTGACCGGGAGCGACCTCGTTGTGACGTGTCTGGACCGGGATCCCCAGCCGAGCCAGTTCGCGCTCAACCTCAGCCATAAACGAAAGAACCCGGCTCGGAATCGCTCCGAAGTAATGATCATCAAGCTGCTGGTGCTTAGGAGGCATCGACCCAAAGAGGGTCCGATCACAACTCACCAGATCCGGACGAGCATAATACAGATTCCGATCAACCAAAAAATACTCTTGCTCGGCTCCCAAAGTTGAACCGATCGAGCTGACCCCCTCGTCGGACCCGAAGAACTTCAGAATTCGCATCGCCTGCGTGCTGATCGCATCGATTGATCTCAGCAGAGGTGTTTTCTTGTCAAGCGCCTCACCGTTCCACGACACGAACGCTGTGGGAATGCTGAGGGTGGCGTAGTTTGAGCCCCGGATGATAAATGCTGGTGAAGTGACATCCCATGCGGTATATCCACGCGCTTCGAAGGTTGCCCGGAGCCCGCCGGAGGGAAAGCTGGATGCATCCGGTTCGCCCTGAACCAAGGAGTTCCCGCTGAGCCGGTACATCAGCCCACCCTTGCCATCGGGCGAGGTAAGACTATCGTGTTTTTCAGCCGTCAGACCGGTCATTGGCTGGAACCAGTGCGTGTAGTGGGTCACACCCCGCTCGATTGCCCAGTCTTTCATCGCCTCAGCAATGACATCCGCATCAGCCAAAGTCAGCTTGGCACCGCCCTTAAGAACCTCTTCCACGGAGTGAAAAACACTCTCTGGGAGACGCTGACGCATCTTTCGTATGTCAAAGACATCCGCAGCGTAGATTTCATCGATCCGCTGGGGAGAGTTCTCAGAGTCCAAACTGACATGCTGCCAGCGATTCGATGCAGCGATTGCTTCTGACTTGGGATCACGGTTCATAGTCGTTCGTCCTCGTCTTGCAGGGTCCAGATGTATTCTCAGGCGGTAAAGAAGAGCATAGTCAGCGTAAACCAACACTGACCACCGCCACTTCTGGTGAAAGTACGATTTCTGAACAAGAATAGTTCACATCCAAACCACAAAGTCTGGTTATCAACCATCCAGATCCGGTAGAATGGACCGCTTCATAAGCACGACCACAAGGGCCTGTGGCGGAATCGGCAGACGCAGCGGACTTAAAATCCGCCGGGGTAAAACCCATGAGGGTTCAAGTCCCTCCAGGCCCATTCGTTCTCAACCTACGCCAAGTTCTCATTCACACCGACCTTTAACTTGAGGAATATCGTGAGCAAACCCGCAGCGGAAACCCTAAAGCTCTTGCTCGCCAAAGGCCCCTCCAAACTGGACCCAATCGAGCTCACCGTATCCGATGTCAAGGTCCTCGGCCGGAGTTCGACCTGCGACATCCCCCTCGATGACCCCGAAGCATCCCTCTCTCGCAGGCATGTCGAGATATCACGCACCAATGACCAATGGAACGCCACCGATCTTGGCTCACGCAATGGCACAAAGCTCAACGGATCGCCACTCGCACCCGAGTACCCCACCGCAATCAAACACGGCGATGTCCTCAGATTGGGCTCCTGGGTCTTCCGTGTCAGCACCCGTGATGGCAGCACTGTCTCATCCGACTCCACCATGATCAACACGCTCAACGACACAAACGAGGGCACCAGCCTCGTGGAACGCGTTTCTGCTGAGCCACTCGCAAACCTGGCAAGCCACCGCCTCGCGGTGCTCCTCGAATGCGCCGACAAAATCCATGGCTCGCAAAACCTCAATGAAGCCGCAAAGACCGCGCTCCATGCCATGATCGAATCCACCGGGTTCTCAAGAGCCGTATTCATCATCCCTTGTGAAACCCAAGGCCAGTTCCAAACGATTGCCTTTGAGTCCAAAAACCCATTCGATGATGTCGCCTCAGTCAACTTCAGCCAGTCCCTGCTCGAATCCGCATCCAAGGGTGATGTCGTCCGCCTCTCAGGCACGGGATCACAAGCGGACTACGGCCAGAGTATCGCCGAACTCGATATCCACTCCGCACTGTGCGTCCCGGTCATGATCGAGAACACCCCAATCGGCTATCTCTACCTTGACGCCCGGGGCTCAGAGAATGCTGTCAAACACGACGCGTCGGCCTTCGGGCGAGCCGTGGGACGCCTGCTCGGGCTCACCGCATCGAATCTCCGAAGCAAAGAGCTCGAAATCGAGCAGCACACAATGCAATACGATCTGGATGCAGCAGCAGATGCTCAGAAGCTTCTTCTCCCACCAGAAAACGGGGTCGTCGCCGGGGTCTCCTACTCCATGCTGATGCGTCCCGGGCGCTTGGTCGCGGGCGATCTTTTTGGCGTCGTCGAACTCGCCGACGGACGAGTCTGTGCCTTCCTTGGAGATGTCTCGGGCAAGGGCGCGGGAGCCGCGATCATGATGGCGACCACGCAAAGCTATATCCATGCGATGTTCGAACATACATCCGATCTCTCAGTCGTAATGACCAAGCTCAACAAGCACATCGCCGAGCGTTCCACCGGCCAGTTTGTGACCATGTGGATCGGAGTGCTCAAACCAGACACCGATGGCAGCGGTGCCGAAGTTGAGTTCATCGACGCCGGACATGGGCACTGGATGGTCACACAAATCAACGCCGATGCCGTCCGCCCAAAATTCTCAGGCAGCGTCGTTGTCGGGGTCGATCCCGATATTCAGTTCACCTCTGAATCCATCAGGCTCGAGCAAGGCCAACGGATGGTGCTTTTTTCTGACGGCATCGTAGAACAAACACCTCCCGAATCTGATGACGAGTACGGGCTTCCGCGTGCAGGCGCTTTGCTCAGAACATGTGACACACACCAAGAAGATGTCGCCCGATTACTCGCTGGAGTCCTTGAGTTTGCCCAGTCGGACCAACTCCGCGACGACACCACAATCGCATCGGTCGGATTGGTTTCAACAAGCACTTGAGACACGCACAATCCCGATTCTTTACGCCCAGTACGGATATGAACAGAATTACTCTTCGAAACTGATCAGGAAGCGTGTATACTGCCCGTATGGATGACCCCAAGCCAACATCTGAGGATCAACGCGATACTGATCCACGCGATATGGCTTCGCCCAAAAAGGCCCCGCGCGAGACGATGGCGACGATGGCCGATTCAGCCATGCATTCCGCCTGTGACGATGTCACCATACCAGATTATGTCGAGTACGAACACGATGTACCCACGCTCCCCAATGGAACCATCATCGGGAAATACACCATCGACAAAGTCCTTGGCGTCGGAGGCATGGGCGCGGTCTACCGAGCCACCCAGAATAAACCACACCGCCAGGTCGCACTCAAACTCATCCGCCCCGGCGTGCTCTCTTCAAAATCCATCCGCCGCTTTGATCTCGAAGCTGAAATTCTCGGCCGTCTCGACCACCCCAACATCGCCAAGATCCACGAAGCCGGGATCGATTCAGAATCCGGATCGCCGTACTTCGCTATGGAATATGTCGCGGGCCAAGAGCTCGGGGATTATGTCAAAGACGAAAATCTGAGCACCCGCGACCGCCTCGAACTCTTCGTCAAACTCTGCGACGCCATCCAGCATGCGCACGCCAAAGGGATCATCCACCGGGACCTCAAGCCCGCCAATGTCCTCGTCGACCAAAGCGGCGAACCCAAGGTACTGGATTTCGGTGTCGCCAGAGCAACCGATGTCAACTCCTCCAACGCCACGATGCAGACCAATGCCGGTCAGCTCATCGGCACGCTCTTCTACATGAGCCCAGAGCAAGCCATTGGCGACACTCTCAATCTCGACATCCGGTCCGATGTCTACGCATTAGGCGTCGTCCTGTTCGAAATACTCACCGGCGAGATCCCCTACGACCTCGAAGACAAAGCAATCCATGAAGCGGTCCGGATTATCCAGGACACCAAACCCACCAAACTAAGCAAAGTCGATCACGCATTCAAGGGCGACATCGATATCATCGTGGGCAAAGCATTGGTCAAAGAAAAAGACCGCCGCTACCAGAGCGTCGCCGATCTCTCAGCCGACATCCGAAGATTCCTGAGCAATCAACCGATCTCCGCACGAGCCCCGAGCACGATCTATAAAACATCGAAGTTTGTCCGTCGCAACACAGGGCTCACAGTCACCGCTGCATGCATCCTCATTGTGTTCTCTGTAGGCATCGGGTATGCCGTTTCTCTCCGGAACCAGCGGATGGAAACGAGCCGGATGATGCTCGACAACATCCTCCTGACACTCAACGAAATGAGCGTCCAGAATGGGCAGCCAACCAACGGGGCTTCGCTCGCCAAACGCATGCTGGATATGTTTTCCGACAACGGCGAATCAATGCTCTCAGCAGATCCGAATCGCTTGTCGGTGTTCCACACCGACCTCGGCGAAGCCTTCCTTGGATATGAGCACAACAAGGAAGCTCTCTCGTCCTTTGTGAGAGTTCTCGAGATCAGAGAACGTACCCTGCAAAGTCCCCACCCACTCCTCGCAGAAGCACTGCACAATATTGCGCGTTCAATGTTCTTCCTCAACGACTACCCTCAAGCCCAGGTGTACTACCAGCGTGCCCTCGAAATGAGAGAGCAGCTCTTCGATCTCGATGACCCCAACGCCGCCGACCTCGCAACCACCCTCGACCATCTCGGATCAACCAACCTCAGGCTCGGGAATCTTGACTCCTCGATCTCACTTTACCAAAGAGCTAAGAATATTCGATTGACAATCTTTGGTGCAGATAGCCTAGAAGTGGCTCAATCAAACAACTCCATTGCCTCGTTCTATACCAGACAAAAACAGCATGATCTCGCGGAACCCATCTTCCGTGAGCTGCTTGCATTCCTCAAAGCACTCCCAGAAGAAACACCCAAACCCGTCTGGGAAGCAAGGACCCTCCACAGCCTCGGCAGCAATCTAACCCATTTGAAACAGTACGACCAAGCAATTCCAGTGCTCGTCGAATCGCTCCTACTCAAACAAGAACTCTTGGGTAACAATACCGCATCAGTCGCCCAAACCCAGCAGGCCCTCGCCGAGGCGTACTTCCACAATCAAGACTTCCCCAACGCGATCACCCATGCAGACGAAGCGGTCCGCATCCGCAATCTCATCGGCGACGAGAGATTCATCCAATCCGCCACGAGAGTCATGAACATCATCAAAGCAAAAGCGGCCGATGTTGCATCGGCCGCCGAATCAGGATAAGTTGATTGCTTGATTTTTTCAGTCGACTCAGCGACGCCGACGAGTCAGGCCAACACCAGCAATCGCCAGCACCCCAACCCCACCAGGCGTGGGCGTAATGTCAATGCCGTATCCGCCTACTGTGCCCTCACCACCCGACCAAGCGGCCAGCGGATTATCAGCACCCGCCCCGTCAGGACCGGAGACTTCAGTACTGCTTGCAAACGAGAAAATTTCCTCGTAGAACCCCTCACCAAGCCCAACTCCTTCTCTGAAGCTCAGCGGCACATTGCCACTCTCGGTAATCGCAAGGAAGTAAATTCCGGGAGGAAGGAGCAATGTCACACCATCAGTCGAAGGCGTGGTCAATCGTGAATCAGGACCGCCAAGAATCGGGTCGTCATCATTCCCGAGCACTCCGAACCCTTCGCTATCAAAGAGCCAGAGTGAAGGATTAAAGAGTCCGGTGGTGTTCATATTGAGACCAAACTGAACAGTCCCGCCCACATTGTCACCGTTCAGAATGACCAGCTCGTACACATCTTCACGGTCTTCGCCGCCCAATGTGCCTGCGATCGTCTGAAGCGGACCAACCGAAGTCGCGTCCTGAGCCTCTCCCAGCGTGCTTCCCGCATCGCCATCCTCAATCCAGTCCGGCCCTGCCACGGCAGCACCAGATAAAGATCCCATTACCAACAAAGCGCTGAATGCTCGCATTTTCATATCCATTTCGATAGTCTCCCCTGAGAGTCAAGTTAGTAGAACAGTGGAAACCTACCTCAGACTCCCCCGCCATGCCAAGAAAATGCAGACTTGCACCAAAAGTACATAACTTCTCACCCTGTATTCAACACAAAAAGCCAACCCGATAAAGCAACGATCTATTTCACACGTACAGGTATGTTATTACATCTGAACTTCAAACCCCCCAAACCCCCAAACCCAAGAACCTATTTGATAAATATGGGCCTTTAAATCACAAGATTACTTGCCAATACATCGTTTTTCGTGCCTCTTAGTCATTGAACAGGTACCCGGAAAGTCCGGATGCGTGCTCTATGCAATGAACTCAAAGGGGAAATGCCAAATGCTCAACAAATACTCAATCGGAATGCTCATTCTCGCGGCATCCACTGGAAACGCGCTCGCCTCCATCTCAACCTACACAAACAATACCTCCCTCATCGGTGGCCTCACAAACTTCGCGGACTTCAACAACCTCAATAATTTCCAGTCACTCCTCAACTACCAAGAAGACGGCCTACAGGTCAGCGCCCACCGTGACTACTTCAGCTGGAATGCTCCGGGCCTCGATGGTTCTGAAATGTTCTACGCAGGCACAGGCGCACTCGAACTGATCGATATCTCCCTCGTCAACGGCGACAACTTCGGTGATATCGACATGCAAATCTCATCGGGCTGGTCCCCAGTCGTGGTCGGGACCATGTACCTCTGGGTCCAGCTCTACGACGATGGCGGCCTCGTCAGCGAGTTTGATATCAATGCTCAATCAGGGGATTATGTTGGATTTGCTGGTGGCGGGTATGATCAGATCCTGATCGGGAGCTACGCCAGCGCCGAAGTCCGCGATTCCCACGATGCAAGCGCCCGCAACGCGATCGCACTCGATAACATCAGCGCTGGCACCGTGGTCCCCGCCCCAGCAACACTTCTGGTCCCAGCGATGGCCATGATCGGCATGCGTCGCCGCCGCTTCTGATCAGCCCATAACCTGCAAACTCAACTTTCAAGATCGCAATGGCCACCTCCAAGCCCACATTGCATGCAAATGTGCAAGTTTCTGACGCGCTTTGGCGGGCAAAGCCTGCTCAGATCGCTATTGTTCACGACGCTCTTGGACCAGATTGGTTCAGATCGCTGGTGCGATGGCTGAGCGGTTGAAGGCGCTCGACTTGAAATCGAGTGACCCTGAAAGGGGTCCG
>Ga0209344_10004760_pt1 | contig 12198 bp, 7 predicted proteins | sample Cruoilmetagenom6_FD_187293 | JGI IMG/M metagenome (GOLD analysis project Ga0209344, IMG submission 187293) | Oil polluted marine microbial communities from Coal Oil Point, Santa Barbara, California, USA - Santa Barbara Oil Seep Sample 6 (SPAdes)... | ecosystem: Environmental > Aquatic > Marine >...
TGGCTCCACTCTCTTTGAAAGGGGTTTTATCTTTGGCAGAATTTTCGCTTGCCAGCTGGAATATTCGCGCGGGCCTGGGGCGCGATCTCAGGCGAAGGCCATTGCGGACGATCGAGGTGATTTCGGGCCTTGATGCAGATGTCCTGGTCTTGCAAGAAGCGGATTTTCGCCGTCATCCGCGGCCCAGTGCCCTGCCGGTGTCAGGGGGCCGTATCGGACCGTTCGAGGTAATTGACCTGACGCCGAATGCGGTTGGACTTGGATGGCACGGTATCGCTGTGCTCAAGCGACCTGATGTCGATGTAGAAGCGATAGAACGTATTGATCTGCCCGCTCTTGAGCCACGTGGGGCGGTCATACTGGACCTTAGGATTGCATGCAGCCGCCTGCGTCTCGTTGGCGTCCATCTCGGCCTGTTGCGGGGCAACCGGCGCAAGCAAATCAGCTATGTCGCCGATCAATTGTCGAAAATGACGAAACGCCCAACCGTGATCGTGGGGGACTTCAACGAATGGCGAGAGCGCAAAGGCCTTGAAACCCTGCCTGATTGGCTGCGTACGCACAGTCCGGGCGCGACGTTCCCCGCCGGTCGGCCGTTTCTCAAACTGGACAAGATCGCGATGACCAGGGACATCGACCTGTTGGCAAGCGAGGTTGTCACACATCCGGCGGCACAGATCGCCTCGGACCATCGGCCTATCCTCGCACGGTTTCGACTGACGGCGACATCTGCCAGGGACAGTTGAATGTTATTCTCCATCCTACAGTTCCTACTTTTTGTGGCTTGTTTTCTGGGGCTTGCGATCATCATCGCGAGAGTCAGTTTTTCTGTTCCGCCCGTCGCGAACCGATCACAAGAATTCGCACTTCCGCCCGCAACCGAAGGCCGGTTGTCCGAGGCGCTGAAAGAGCAAGCCCAGCGACATCCAGAATTGAGTGGCATTTCGCCGCTGGAGAACGGGATGGATGCCTTTGCCGCCCGGATGATGCTGGCGGGCGCGGCTGTGTCTTCGATCGATGTGCAATACTATATCTGGCGCGCCGATATGACGGGTCATCTGCTCCTCAGGGCGCTGTTGCATGCAGCGGACCGCGGTGTGCGGGTGCGTCTATTGCTGGATGACAATGGCGTCGACGGTCTGGATGATGTGCTTGCCAGTATGGACGCCCATCGCAACATTGAGGTCCGCCTGTTCAATCCATTTATGCTGCGCCGTTTCAAGCGGTTGTCTTATGCTTTTGATTTCTTTCGGCTGAACCACCGTATGCACAACAAGGCCTTTACGGTAGATGGGCGAGCCAGCATCCTTGGCGGGCGAAACATTGGTGACGAATACTTCGGAACCGGCAAGAACCCGTTGCAAATGGACCTCGATGTCCTGGCCGTGGGCGAAGTCGTCTCGCATATCTCCGCCGACTTTGACCGGTATTGGAATGCCGCGTCCGTGCATGAGGCAGCTTTCATCCTCGGCAAGGTAAGGCAACCTGATCTGCTCACCATGCGGTTGGCTCGCTTTGCGGATGCGTCGCAGTACTCTGATTACCGCGCTTCTCTCGAGGATTCGGACATCGTCACATCGCTGAAGGAAGGTACATTGGCGCTGGAATGGACCTCAGCTGACCTGATCAGCGATGACCCTGATAAGATCATGGGCAAGGCGCCAGAAGCGGAACTGTTCACCACACGGCTTCGCGATGCCATGAAACCCATCGAGCACCGTTTTGATGGCGTAACCCCCTACTTTGTACCAGGTGAAAGAGGTCAAGAGGCCTTTGCCAGCCTTCGGGAACGTGGCGTTGCCGTGCGTATGTTGACCAACTCGCTTGAGGCCACCAACATGCTGCCAGTCCACGCAGGGTATAGCAAACGCCGCAAGAACCTGCTGCGCATGGGGGTCGGGCTTTTTGAACTGCGCGCCCAGGCTGCTGCTCCGTCGGATGGGGACAAATTGGCCCGATTGGGGTCTTCGGGGTCAAACTTGCATGCAAAGACCTTTGCGGTGGATGGAGCCCGTATTTTCATAGGCTCATTCAATTTTGATCCACGCTCAGCGATGCTCAACACTGAGATGGGGCTTGTGATCGAAAGCGAAAGAATGGCGCAGGCGCTGCACCACGCGTTTGACACCGGGCTTCGCGGTTTGACCTGGCAGTTACGGTTGCAGGATGGCAAACCAGTTTGGACTGAAGGGACCACCACGATAGAAAAAGAGCCAGGGACGAGCCTGCACAACCGCATCGTCTTGCGGCTTATCGGATGGCTTCCAGTCGAATGGCTCCTTTAGCGTCTGAAGTCATAGCGTCGCCATACACAGTCCTGACAACAAAAGATCCTCAGGGTCTGGAATCATGCCGCGAAGGACTGATGGTCTATCCCCGCATCATGCAACAGGCGCGCAGCCTGTGTTGATTTCACCATATTCCAAATAAGAACAAAGTATGAACATATGGGTGGGTGTATGGGAATCGATCCGACATATGGGCAGGTGATCCACCTGCCGCATGCGCCCGTTCGTGCGCCGGAACCGCGTGTGGGCCAAGTGGCCTTGCAGGAGGTTCAGGCCGCGTTTGCGGGCGATATCGCCGTGGCGGGTTTTATTCTGGCGGCGCTTCGGCGCAGTGCGCGGCCTGTCCTGTGGGTGCAGGACAGGGTGTCGCGACGCGAGAGGGGGCGCCTCTACCTACCCGGCGGCGGCAAGCGAATGGCCTTTTCCGCGCTGTTGCAGATCGAGGTCAGCCACGCGCGCGATGTACTCTGGGCGATGGAGGAAGGGGCCTCATGTTCCGGTTTGGGGGCCGTGGTGGGAGAGATCGACGGCAATCCCAAAGCGCTCGACTTTACGGCGACCAAGCGTCTGGCCCTGCGGGCGGAGGCGTCCGGCGTGCCGGTCTGGTTGATCCGATCCCACGATGCGGCAGGGTTGAGTGCGGCGCGCGAGCGGTGGCGGATCCGCTCCGCCCCCTCGATGCGGGCGCCGCACGACCCCGGCGCGCCCGGTCCGCCCTGTTGGCAGGTGGAATTGTTCCGGGCGCGTGGACGACCGCCGGGCAAATGGGTGATGCGACATGACTTTGCGCAGGATCGCCTCGATCTGGTTTCCGAAGCTGGCGATGGAGCGGTGGCAGGTGACGATCCGCTGCGACAGGACGTTACCCGCGCATGACGTGCCGGTCGTGCTGTCGCGCGATGGCACGCATGGCGCGGTGGTTCATGCCGTATCGGATGCAGCTTTGTCGCGCGGGATTGCCCCGGGCATGCGCATCGTGGACGTACAGGCGATCCATCCGGATCTGCATGTGGAGCCTGCGGATATGGCTGGCGATCTGGCCCTGCTCGATCGGTTGGTGTTCTGGTCGCGCCGCTGGGGACCGTGGAGCGCGCGCGACGGCGAGGATGGCCTGTTCGTGGATGTCGCGGGTATCGCGCATCTGTTCGGTGGGGAGCCGCAGCTGCTGGATGACATCACAGCGCGTTTCGCCATGCAGGGCCTTACCGTACAGGCCGCTATAGCCTCCACACCGATGGCTGCGCAGATGTTGGCGCGCTTCGGTCAGGTTCGCATCGTGGGCGAGGATCCGGCCCCCAGCCTCGCCACCCTCAGTGTGCGAGCGTTACGTGTCGGAGCCGAGACGGAGCGGCTTCTGGATCGTTTGGGGCTCAAGACCATCGGCGCGCTTGACGGCGTCCCGCGCCTGTCCCTGATGCGGCGGTTTTCAGGGGTTCCGGCTGAGCGTAATCCGCTGATCCTGCTGGACCGCGCCCTGGGCAAACAGCCCGATCCGCTCGACGCGCCTGCGGATCACGTACACTGGATCGTGCGAACGCGATTGCCCGAACCCGTGATGGATCCGACCGCATATCTGCCGGAATTGGCAGAGGAGCTTTGCACCGACTTGGCAGGAACGGGTCTGGGTGCGCGGGCGTTGCGGTTGACCATCTACCGCGTGGACGGGGACGCGCGGCGCGTCGATGTGGCCTTCGCACGGGTCAGCCGCGATCCGGCCCACATGCTGCGTCTGCTTGGCGGCAAGCTCGACGGGATCGATCCCGGTTTCGGTTTCGACCTGATCGCGCTAGAGGCGCTGCGCACCGACCCACTGGATGAGGTGCAGGAAGGTCTGGACGGTGCGCGGGATGCGGATGCGGACGTGGCCGGATTGCTCGACCGGTTAACCGCGCGGCTGGGTCCGCGCGCGGTGTCGTGGTCGCAGTGGTCGGAAAGCCATGTGCCGGAACGGATGGAGGCGCGCGTTCCCGCCCTGGACCATGTGCCGGGCGCGATACCGCAGATCGCCGCCGAACGCCCGATCCGCCTGCTCGACACACCCGAGGAGGTGCGCGTGCTCTATGCCGTCCCCGAGGGGCCACCGGCGCAGTTCGTCTGGCGGCGCGTCACCCTGCGCACCGCCCGCCATGCCGGGCCGGAACGGATCGCGCCGGAATGGTGGCGCGACAAGCCCGGTTCGCGTCTACGCGATTACTACAAGGTGGAGGTCGAGGATGGCCGCCGCTTCTGGCTCTACCGACAAGGCGTGCTCGGTGATGGGAGGGGGGAGGAACCGCGCTGGTTCGTCCACGGGTTCTTCGCATGAAGGGGCCTCCGGCGGGGATATTTCGGGACAGAAGAGATTGTAGAGGAGGCCGCTGATGCCGCAGCAGGAAGGACATAAGCGTATTGTGCTTGATACGCAGATCGGCTTCACCCCCAATCCGCGAAGTGCATATGTCGAGTTGGGGCTGGCCAGTTGCTTCTCGTTCCTGCACGCGGCCTCCACCGCCAGTGAGCTGTGCGCAACGGCGAACCACCTTGGCTATGATGCGATGGGGATCGCGGACCGTAATACGCTGGCCGGTGTCGTGCGGATGCATACCGAGGCTAAGACCGCCTGCATCCGGCCCTTGATCGGCGTGCGGCTGGTGTTGCTGTGCGGTGCGGAATTCCTCGCCTATCCGTGTGACCGCGCCGCCTACGCGCGTCTGTCCACGCTGCTGTCGCGCGGCAAGATGGCCACGGCGGATGGCGACTGGCAGGCCAAGGGCGAGACGCATCTGACGTTGGATATGCTGGCCGAGCATGCCGAAGGGTTGCACCTGATCGCAATGCCCGGAGAGGACCTGGACCGGTTCGAGGCGGAACTGCCCCGACTGCGCGCGGCCCTGCCGGGGATGCGCCATATCGGGGCGAGTTTCCTGTATCGTGGTGACGACGTGGCGCGGATCAACCGGCTCGACATCATGGCGCGCGGGTCGGGGCTGGGCATTCTGGCAACGAATGACGTGCTCTACCACGCGCCCGACAGGCGGCCGATCCAGGATGTGATGGTCTGTATCCGCGAGGGCGTTACGATCCGGCAGGCAGGCTTTCGCCTGCTTGCCAACGGGGAGCGGTACCTCAAATCCCCGACCGAGATGTGCCGCCTGTTCGGGCGCTGGCCCCATGCTATCGCCGCGACGCGCAAGGTTGCGGATGACATAACCTTCACCCTTGACGATCTGCGCTACGAATACCCGCATGAGATCATTCCGAAGGGCTGCACCGCACAGGAGGAACTGGAGCGGCTGACTTGGCAGGGCGCCGCAAGGCGTTACCCCGATGGCGTGCCGGAAAAGGTGCGCACGGTTTTGGCAAAGGAATTCGGCTTGATCGCGGCCAAGGACATCGCCCGCTATTTCCTGACCATCCGCGACATCGTCCGTTTCGCGCGGGAGGAGGCCACGCCCCCGATCCTATGCCAAGGGCGCGGGTCCGCCGCCAATTCCGCTGTGTGCTACTGTCTCGGCATCACCTCCGTCGATCCGACCGAGCATGATTTGCTGTTCGAACGCTTCCTGAGCGAAGCCCGCGACGAGCCGCCCGATATCGACGTGGACTTCGAGCATGAGCGGCGCGAGGAGGTCATCCAGTACATGTACGCCAAATATGGACGGGAGCGGGCGGGCCTCTGCGCCACCGTCATCCACTATCGCCCCCGTTCCGCCATTCGCGAAGTGGGCAAGGCGATGGGCCTGTCCGAGGATATAACCTCGAAGTTGGCAAGCACGGTCTGGGGCAGCTTCGAGGGGGATGTGGACGATGCGCGCGCCAAGGAGGCCGGACTGGACCTCAGTGATCCCTATCTGCGCATGGTCCTCAAACTGGCGCGGCAGATGATCGGAATGCCACGACACCTGTCGCAGCATGTCGGCGGCTTCATCCTGACCGAGCGCCCCCTGACGGAGATGGTGCCCATCGGCAATGGCGCGATGCCCGAGCGCAGCTTCATCGAGTGGGACAAGGATGACATCGAGGCGTTGCGCATCTTCAAGGTCGATATTCTGGCGTTGGGGATGCTCACCTGTATCGCCAAGGGCTTCGATCTGATCGAGGCGCATTACGGTCCGCGCTACGATCTGGCCACCGTGCCGATCGAGGATCGAGAGCCGGACGACCGGCGCCCGACCTATGATATGCTGTGTCGCGGTGACAGCCTCGGCGTGTTCCAAGTGGAAAGCCGCGCGCAAATGGCGATGCTGCCCAAGCTGCGACCGCGTGTATTTTACGATTTGGTTATCGAAGTTGCCATCGTGCGCCCAGGCCCCATACAGGGCGACATGGTGCATCCCTATCTACGCCGTCGCCAACGGCTGGAGCCTGTCGTCTATCCCGCGCCGGGACCGGAGCATCCGCAGGACGAATTGATCCGCATCCTTGGCCGCACGCTGGGCGTCCCGATCTTTCAGGAACAGGCGATGAAAATCGCGATGGACGCGGCCCAGTTTTCAGCCAAGGAAAGTGACGAGTTGCGCAAGGCGATGGCGACCTTTCGATCCCGCGGCACGATCGAGAAGTTGCAGGAGAAGATGGTCGGGCGTATGACGGCACGCGGCTACGATCCGGACTTTGCGCAACGCTGCTTCGATCAGATCAAGGGCTTCGGCGAATACGGCTTTCCCGAAAGCCACGCCGCCAGCTTTGCCAAACTGGTCTATGTGTCGTCTTGGATGAAGTGCCATTATCCCGCAGCCTTTGCCTGCTCGCTGCTGAACTCACAACCGATGGGTTTCTACGCGCCCGCTCAGATCGTGCGCGACGCCTGCGATCACGGCGTGGAGGTCCGCGCGGCGGACGTGAATTATTCCGATTGGGATTGCACTCTGGAGCCATGCGCGGGCGGCTTCGCGCTGCGCCTCGGCCTGCGCCAGATCGACGGATTGCAGTGTGAAGCAGGCCTGCGCATCATGGTCGCGCGCGATGGACCGTTTACGGATGTGGAGGGGCTGAAGGAACGCGCGCGCCTCGACGTGGGAAGCCTGCGCCGTCTCGCCGCCGCCGATGCCATGCGATCCATGGGTCTCGATCGCAGGCAGGCGCTCTGGCAAGTTCAGGCCCTGCGCGATGCGCCATCCCTGCCGATCTTCGAACATGTCGAGGCCGCGACCATCGGGGAGGAGCCGGAGGTCGCACTCCCCGCCATGCGCCGCGCGGAACACGTCGTGGCCGACTACCAGACCCTGCGCCTGTCGCTGAAGGCCCACCCGATGAGCTTCTACCGCGCCAGCCTCACCAAGCAGGGCTTCACCCGTTCCGATCATCTGCCCCGTATAAGGCACGGCGCGAAGGTCTCCCACGCCGGGCTGGTGCTGGTCCGTCAAAAGCCAGGCAGCGCCAAGGGCGTGTGCTTCATCACGCTGGAGGATGAAACCGGCGTCGCCAATCTGGTGATCTGGCCAAAGATGTTCGAGACCTACCGCCCCACCATCATGTCCGCGCGCCTGCTGGTCGTGCAGGGCCGCGTCCAGACCGATGGCCGCGTCATCCACATCGTGGCCGATTATCTGAAGGACCGCTCCGACCGGCTCGAAAGCCTCTCCCAGGACGACATGCCCGGCATCACCACACGCGGCGACCACCCAACCAACCCGCTGCCCGGACAAGTCGGCATCCGCGCCCATCCGCGCAACGTGCGTGTCATTCCCAAATCGCGCGATTTCCATTGAAGCGGTGGCCATACTCACGACGGTTGAGCGCCGATTTGGTACCGCCCGCTTTCCGCAACCGGGCTATCCTGACCCTTCTGTATCCCTGATCTGTTATTGATACCCCATCACCGGCCTTAGCGAAGATCGGTGATGGGGCGGTGTATGGCGTCCGAGCCTTGTGGCCCGACCACGTTTGCTAGCGAGCCAGCATCGTCTCTCTTTATAATCTCGAACAGTTGCATGTGGCCAATTTGGACCACGGATCAGAAGGAAGAGAACATGGATACCGTAAAACTCCGGACGGTTATTGGCATAGACGTCAGCCGCGATTGGCTGGACATTCATTGTTTGCCAAGAGGGCAACGACAGCGCCTGCGCAACACTGGAGACGGCCACGCGCAGCTTGTCGATCTGTCGGCTTTGCACGAAGCGCTTGTGGGGTTGAGGCGACTGGTGGCCAAGAATGGCGCTTGTGGTCTGCTCTCGATGCGGCAGCAATCGCGACGCGGCAATTGCCGCCAGCGCAAATCAAAGCCTTTGCAGCGAGCCGGGGCACGCGGGCCAAGACGGGTCGGATCGACGCAGAACTCATTGCACGGTTCATGGCGTTCAGACCAGATCCAGGGCGACCCCTTCCACATTGGGTCTCGCGGCATCTTCGAGACAACGCCTCACCGCAAGGCGTTCCCGGTCGGTCGACAGGTCCAGGGAAAGACATGTGTCAGGTCGGTCGCTGTTTGGGGCAGACCAAACCGGAAAGCCAAGCGGCACCAACCCAGTGAACAGTCGATCAGTGTTTGAGCCGAACCACCCGAGAACTGGTGACCGATCGACAAGTCCGGATGGTTTCGTTCGATCATGACGCGCCTCACTTCCCGCCCCAGGGCTTGAGCTTTCTTTCCAAAAAAGAGTTGGCCACCGCCAGCTCTCCGATCTTGGCATGCAGATCCCGAACCTGATCCTCGTCAATGACAGGCACTTTGCGGCTGCCGCGTTCGAAGACACCGGACGCGCCATCCAGCAGCGCAAGTTTCCATTGGTTGATCGCCTCTCGGTGTTTGCATGTAAACACCTGCCGGTTATAGATGCACGCCGAACCGGCTCGCCAGCTCCGACACGGTCACCTCGCCTTTCAGCGCCACCTTCGCCTCGAACTCCGAGGCATGCTGCTTCGTTCCGACATCTTCGATCTCCTTCGTGGTGAAGATCAACAGACAGCAAAAGAACTTACGTCAGTGTCCGAATTTCGGGGGGGGTAGCTCAATCAATGAGTCCTGAGCCTGAGCACCATCTTAGGCGTATAATCAAGTACACCCCTGACGGATAAGGTGTACCTGTCTACTAATTTGCGCCCCGAAATTGTCTTTATTGAACGTTTGAATGTCTCGGATCTTTGAGGCACAAAAGAAGCCGAGGGCCGTGCGGTTCAGGCCGCGATCAGACCCATCGCTTCGAGCTTGAGCAGGATCTGGTGGGCGCAGTAATCCACGTCCAGACCTTCGGTATCTACCACCAGCTCAGCGTGATCCGGTGCCTCGTAAGGGTCGGAGATGCCGGTGAATTCCTTGATCTTGCCCTCACGCGCCAGCTTGTACAGGCCCTTGCGGTCGCGGCGCTCGCATTCCTCCAGCGAGGTGGCGACATGCACCTCGACAAAGGCGCCGAAGGCTTCGATGTCTTCACGCACGGCGCGGCGGGTCGCGGTGTAGGGCGCGATGGGAGCGCAGATCGCGATGCCGCCGTTCTTGGTGATCTCGGACGCGACATAACCGATGCGGCGGATGTTGAGGTCGCGGTGCTCCTTGGAAAAGCCCAGCTCGCTCGACAGGTTCTTGCGTACCAGATCGCCGTCCAGCAGCGTCACGGGGCGGCCGCCCATCTCCATCAGCTTGACCATCAGCGCGTTGGCGATGGTGGATTTACCCGAACCGCTGAGGCCCGTCAGGAACACGGTAAAGCCCTGCTTGGACCGTGCGGGCTTGGTGCGGCGCAATTCCTCGACCACCTCGGGGAAGGAGAACCACTCGGGGATTTCCAGACCTTCCTGCAGGCGGCGGCGCAGTTCGGTGCCGGAAATGTTGAGGACGGACGCGCCCTCGGGCACCTCGTTCACGGGCATGTATTCGGCGCGATCCTCGACCCAGACCATGTGTTTGAAATCGACCATCTCGATGCCGATTTCCTCCTGATGCTGCTGGAACAGGTCCTGCGCGTCATAGGGACCGTAGAAATCCTCACCGGCGGAGTTCTTGCCCGGGCCGGCGTGGTCACGACCGACGATGAAGTGGGTGCAGCCGTGGTTCTTGCGGATCAGGCCGTGCCAGACAGCTTCGCGTGGGCCGGCCATGCGCATGGCAAGGTTCAGCAGGCTGAGCGTGGTGGTGGCCTGAGGATACTTGTCCAGCACCGCCTCGTAGCAGCGCACGCGGGTGAAGTGATCGATATCGCCCGGCTTGGTCAGACCGACCACCGGATGGATCAGCAGGTTGGCCTGCGCTTCCTTGGCGGCGCGGAACGTCAGTTCCTGATGCGCCCGGTGCAGCGGGTTGCGGGTCTGGAACGCGACGATGCGCCGCCAGCCCATCTTGCGGAAATAGGCCCGCAGTTCGTTGGGCGTGTCGCGGCGACCGCGATAATCGTAATGCACCGGCTGCTGGATGCCGGTAATCGGTCCGCCCAGATAGACAGGGCCGGCATGGTTGTGCAGGTAGTTGACCGCCGGATGCGCGCTGTCATCGGCGCCGAAGACCTTCTCCGCCTCACGCGATTTGTTCGGGGTCCACTTGTCGGTGACGCTCAGGATGGCGAGGATCACACCCTCGGCATCGCGCAGCGCGATGTCCTGGCCTTCCTCGATGGTGCCCGCGAACTTTTCGGAGATATCCAGCGTGATCGGCATCGGCCACAGCGAACCGTCGGCCAGACGCATGTTTTCCACCACACCGTCATAGTCTTCCTCGGTCAGGAAGCCCTTGAGAGGGTTGAACCCGCCATTCATCAGAAGTTCCAGATCACAGACCTGGCGCGGCGTCAGATCCCAAGAGGGCAGGTCGCCCGCTTCGACGCGCAGCTTTGCCGCGCTGTCATTGGAAACATAAAGTTCTGGAATCGGAGCGTGTGGTTGCGGCTGCATCGGGGCCCTCGCACTGTGATATACGGTAAATCTCGCGGCTATTTGCAGCTAATCCCCAAAAAACGCAATAGTCGCGAATTAAAACCAGCTATGCGTAAAAGTTCCGGCGGGACAGCTTTCCGGATTGTGGCGATGGATGGAAAAAATCATCTCTGTTACATGCGCAGGAGAGATTACTGACCCTCATAAATTCACGATACGGTGTCATATATCAATCGACCTGCTTCCTCTTTTACGAATTATCGGGATAAAAGAGTGCCACCGTCTGCCCGGAGCTTTGCATGAACCATCCCCAGTCGCTCACCTGTTTCAAGGCCTATGATGTGCGCGGTCGTCTAGGCGACACATTGGATGCGGATATTGCCCGCGCCATCGGGCGGGGATTTGCCGCCGCGCGGACCCCGAAATCCGTGGTGATCGGACGGGATGCCCGCGAAAGCTCGGCCGAATTGGCACAGGCCCTGGCCGAAGGGTTGATCGCGGGCGGTGTCGATGTGCTCGATATCGGGCTGTGCGGCACCGAGGAGGTGTATTTCGCCACCGATCATCTGGGTGCGGATGGCGGGCTGTGCGTTACGGCCTCGCACAACCCTATTGATTACAATGGAATCAAGCTGGTTCAGACAGGCGCGCGCCCGCTGATCCCTGCGGAACTGGATGCGGTGCGTGAGGCATCGGAAATCCCGCATCCCGATGTCGAAGCCCCCGGCACGCTGCGCACGGTCGATCCGCGTGCCGCATATGTGCAGCGTGTGGTGAGCTTTGTTGAGCCAAAGGCGCTGGCCCCGCTCAAGGTTCTGGTCAATGCGGGCAATGGCGCGGCGGGCCCGACGCTGGACGCGATTATCGAGGCGCTGACCACGGCCGGCGCGCCGATCGAGTGGGTGCGCATGCATCACGAGCCGGATCATACCTTTCCCAACGGCATCCCGAATCCGCTGCTGGAGGAAAACCAGCCCGTGACCAGCGAGGCCGTTCTGGCCAATGGCTGCGATCTGGCACTGGCATGGGACGGGGATTTCGACCGCTGCTTCTTCTTCGACGGGGATGGCCGCTTTGTGCCGGGTGAATACATGGTCGGCCTGCTGGCCGCCGCCTTTCTGGA
>Ga0209344_10004762_pt1 | contig 12197 bp, 10 predicted proteins | sample Cruoilmetagenom6_FD_187293 | JGI IMG/M metagenome (GOLD analysis project Ga0209344, IMG submission 187293) | Oil polluted marine microbial communities from Coal Oil Point, Santa Barbara, California, USA - Santa Barbara Oil Seep Sample 6 (SPAdes)... | ecosystem: Environmental > Aquatic > Marine...
CCCGAAGCGATGTGGCCGGCGACTTCCTTGATGAATTCCGGATAACGATCGAAATGATCAAAGATAATAAAACCTCTCAGGCTCAGGCGATTGACCAGTATTGTGCGCCACACTTTTGGCAACATATTGGGTCCGCTGTTTTCGCCTTCTCCCAGTCCGCCGCCATTATACCAGGCGATCATACCGCATATGGGGATGCGGCCATGGACATTCATCAAGGGCATGACGGCTTCCATGATTTTACCGCCAACATTTTCAAAATAGATGTCGATCCCTTTGGGGCAAGTGTTGGCAATTTGTTTGCGCAAGGTTGAAGCGTCTGCTGCTGCACGGTGATCAATACAGGCGTCAAAGCCCAGTTCATCGATGGCATATTTACATTTTTCCGGTCCGCCGGCGATACCGACCACCCGCAATCCATAGGCTTTGCCGAGTTGACCAACCAATGATCCGACGGCGCCAGTGGCTGCGGCAACGACCAGCGTTTCACCGGCTTTTGGCCGACCAAAATCATTGAGACCGACATAGGCGGTAATGCCCGGCATTCCCAATACACCCAGAGCAGTTGAGAGCGGTGCGGCTTTCGGGTTGAGTTTCTGTACCATTACGCCGTCGGAAATGGCGTGTGATTGCCAGCCTAATGGCCCAGTTACATAATCGCCCGGTGAAAAAGCCGCCAGGTTTGAAGCAATAACTTCACCCACAGCCCCGCCTTCCATCCGTTCTCCTATTTGTACGGGGTCAGCATAGGATTTACTGTCATCCATACGACCGCGCATATAGGGGTCGAGAGAAAGCCATATGGTTTTGACCAGCATCTGACCTTCACCGGGAGTCGGTATCGGGCATGATTCGAGTTTGAAATCTGTTGGTTTGGGTTCACCCTGGGGGCGGGCAGCGAGAACGACGCGCTGCATGGTATCGGTCAATTTTCATCTCCTTTGTCGGTAATCGTTATGCCGGACAAAATCTTTATCTGGCAAGCGCTTTAATTGGTATTTCTCCTGTAGAGCTACACTTGTAGCGTCCCTGTCGTATAATAAGAAGCGATCTAGTCGCCGGGTCTGAAAAATGCCATTGAATAGTCGCCGCCCTTTTGCAAAGCCTTCTGGTAGGCAGGGCGCAATTGTATGCGCTCCAGATAGGCCAGAAGTGCATCATATTGCCCCAGGAATCCCCGGGCCATGCCAATTTCTATCGGAAAAGACATCATAATATCTGCCCCCGTCAGACCATCGCCAATGAAGTAGTCACGGCCCTTCATGTGATTATTCATGAAGCTGAAATGATTATCTGTTTCACCGGAGATACGCGGTTCCAGCGCATTGGCTGCCTCTCCCAGTCTGCTGGTATAGAGATGAAGCAATAAAGGTAACATCGCTGAACCTTCAGAATAATGCAGCCATTCTATATAGCGTGCGTGCTGATCGGTATTTTGTTTGGGTGCCATCCGCCCGTCTCCATAGGCCTGGATCAGGTAATCGGTAATGGCACCCGATTCATGCAGTTTGAGATAGTCGTCCTCAATCACCGGAGATTTTCCCAAAGCATGAATTTGTGTGAGTTCGGGCGGAGCGAGACGGGTTTTTTGGTCCCTCTGGTAGCGGATTATTTCATAATCCAGCTGCAATTCCTCCAGTAACCATAAAATGCGTTGTGAACGCGAATTGTCAAGGTGATGAACTTTAATCATGGTTGTTTCCCGGGTGAAAGACCTTGTTGCCAATAGGGTGTAGTCATGACCCAGCGCAGGCTATTCGTCAATGTGATTTGATCCGAGAAAAGCTGCCGGGGGCATTACCAGGGTTCCATAAAAGGGCGTACATCCAGTTCCTGTGTCCAGCAGCTGGGGTGCTGATGATGAAGCTGCCAGTAGGCCTCGGCAATGGCATCAGGTTTGATCAATTGATCACGATGAAGGTCTGCCAGCGCTTCTTCGCCGCCATTTTCAAGAATACGGTTTCTGACCCATTGTGTATCGACGCCTCCATCGATGACCAGATGGGCGACATGGATACCCAGCGGGCCCAATTCGCGGGCCATCGACTGGGCTAGCGCGCGGGTGGCAAATTTGGCACTGGCAAATGCGGCAAATCCACTGCCACCGCGAAGACTGGCGGTGGCGCCGGTAAAGAAAATTGAACCGTATTTTCGTGGCACCATATAATCGGCTGCCTGGCGAGCGCACAGAAAACCGGAAAAACAGGCCATTTCCCAAACTTTTCTGAACACCCTCGAAGTGGTTTCGCGGATGGGAAATTTTACATTGCCGCCGACATTGCAAATGACCAGATCAAGCGGGCCAATATCTTTTTCAATATTGGCGAACAATTGTTTCACCTGCGTTTCATCGCGGGCATCCAGCCTAAAGGGATGAATGACACCGCCGGTGTTCCGGACTTCTTCAACGAGGGGCAATAGTTTTTCCTCGTTGCGACGGCCGACACAAACAGCATAGCCACCTTTTGCAAAGCGTTTTGCAATGGCTGCACCGATATAGTCGCCCGCACCGACGACTAACATCACCGGTTTCGCTGCTGCCTGCCCAGATACCATCTGTTGTTATCCTGACCGTTAATTGCGCCCCGTGTGAAAACATTAGCGGAATAAGAAATTTGAGGCAATTGGCTTTGGTCTTGCGCTCAATAGTGTTAAGGCGCATAAATTTGAGGTTGAATTTACCGCTGTACAGGAGTTCCAATGCAGGCAATTACCGATCCGGACCGATTAGGGTTTGATGCCGGACGATTAAAAAATATCGACAGTTGGATGCAACGTTATGTCGATGAAGGAAAACTTGCCGGTTCATCTGTGCTGGTGGCAAGACACGGCGAAATCACCCATCTGGCTGCATGCGGCAAACGCTCGCTGGCGACGCAGTTACCCTTTGAGATTGATACGCTGGTGCGCATCTATTCGATGACGAAACCGATCACTTCGCTGGCGGTCATGATGTTGCACGAACAGGGGTTGTTTAATCTTGATGCCCCTATCGATGCTTTTCTGCCCGAATTTTCACACTGCCATGCGCTGGTTTCAGGGGCCACATCGCTGGAGCAATGTGAACCATCGCCGGCACCGACTGTCCATCAGCTACTGACCCACACCAGTGGCCTGACCTATAGCTTTAACCCCGGTCTGCTGGCTTCGGGATATCTTGAAAACAAAATCGAGTTTTATTCGGATGCCGGCGGTCACCGGCAAATGGCTAAGAAAGTGGCAAAAATGCCGCTGGCGTTTCAACCGGGGACCGGGTGGGAATATTCTGTCGGTATCGATATTCTCGGGGTGTTGGTGGAGGTGATTTCAGGCAAAACGTTGAATGAATTTTTTCTGGAAAATATCCTCGGACCCCTGAGAATGGATGATACCGGATTTGGCGTGCCGAAATCGAAACTGAACCGGTTTGCGGACTGTTTTAATTACCATGGCGAAACCAGCCTGGAACTTCGTGACAGTGCTGAAAACAGCATTTTTCAGCAAGACAGGGTTAATACCCTTTCCGGTGGTGGTGGCCTGGTTTCCACACTCGCCGACTATCTCAAGTTTACCGAGCTTGTTCGTCAGGGCGGGGCAGTTAATGGGATGAGTTTAATTTCTCCTCGCACATTGAATTTCATGCGTCAGAATCATTTGCCGGGTGACATTGCTTCAATGGGGCCAAAATCATTTGCTGAACAGCCAATGGAAGGTATGGGGTTTGGAATCGGCGGATCGATTGTGCTTGACCCGGCCCGTACCCGCACGCTCGGGTCCGTGGGTGATTACAGTTGGGGAGGATTGGCTAGTACTTTCTTCTGGCTTGATCCGGTTGAACAATTGAGTGTCATATTCTTCACCCAGTTAATTCCTTCCAGTTCCTATGCCTGTCGGGCAGAGCTTAAAGCCCTGGTTCATGCTGCGCTGACAAATTAGTGCAAGCCGGGTCACAGGGTTTAATTTAATTGCCATTCATGCGAAATTACATGTATATGAAATACTGCGTTTATACTGGTTGCCTGATTGTGTGCAAAAAGTGGAGTCGCGAAAATTGTAAACCGGTGAGGAAGTTAAATGGCAAAGATTAAAGCAACGATTTTGAGTACCATCATGGCAGGCCTGCTGGGAAGTGCAGTCCTGGGAAGCACAGGCAATGCGGCTGAAAGTGTGAAAATCGCTTTTATTGATCCATTGTCCGGCCCTTTCGCCACCATTGGCTCGAACGGGCTTGCCGAGTGGAAGTATGCGGCTGAAACTCTAGTAAATGAAAAAGGCGGCGTTCTTGGTGGCAGGGACTTTGAAATAGTCTCGTTTGATAACAAAATGAGTGGCAAAGAATCGCTAATTCAACTGAAAGTCGCCATTGACCGAGGCATCCGCTTCATTGCCCAGGGTAACAGTTCGGGTATTGCCAATGCGATCACAGCAGCTGTCGTGAAACATAATAAGCGGAATCCGGACAAACGGGTTTTATTTCTGAATTATTCTGCTGTTGATCCTGCTCTAACCAATGATAAATGCAATTTCTACCATTTCCGATTTGATATCAATGCGGACATCAAAATGGATGTTTTGACCGACGTGATGTCAAAGAACGACAAAATCAAAAATGTCTACATCATTGGTCAGGACTACTCATTTGGTAAAGCGGTTGCTGCTGCCGCTGTTCGCAACATTGCGGCAAAAATGCCTGATGCAAAGATTGTCGGTAATGAGTTGCATCCATTCGGCAAGGTAAAGGATTTTACACCTTATGCACGCAAAATCATGGCGGCAAATACAGATGCGGTGATAACAGGCAATTTTGGTTCTGATATGGTCAGTCTTGGCAAGGCGATTATACAGGCAGGGTATAAAGGTCCGATCTATACCTATTATGCCTATTCCAACGGTATCACAAAAACATTTGGTGCAGAGGGCAAGAATGTTATCCGATTGGTTGGGGACGGATTGCTCAATCCACCTGTTTCCGCCAGAGCATCGGCCTATGTGCGCGGTTTTGAGGCCAAGTATCCTGATTTTGACATTACCCAGGCGCGCATTACTAATGCCGTTGAAATGCTGGCTAAGGCAATCAACAAAACCGGAATGGTCGATGCTGACAAAATTGCCTATGCACTGGAAGATATGGAGCATCCGTCGATCTGGGGCGGCAATGTCAAAATGCGCAGTATTGACCATCAGGCGATTCAAAATGTACATGTGCAAAAGCATACGGATGAGGGCATTACCCACAAGCTGGATAATTCCGACTATGGGTTAATCAGGGAAGGTACTGTCGTGAACGCGGGAATGGATTCTCCTACAACCTGCAAGATGGAGCGTCCGTAATCAGATAAACGATATCAGAAAAGTGGCAGTCGCGATTTGCCTGCTGCTTGAAAAATCGATGTAAAATCATAGGCTTCAGGCGATTATGGAACTGGTTTCCTGCATTTTGCATTGCGTTTTTATCTCTGTTACAGGTTTATCATGGAACTGGTAGTTGTAAATATTCTGGACGGGCTGGTTACCGGTTTGCTGCTGTTCATGTTGTGCAGCGGCTTGACTTTGATTTTCTCGATGATGGGTGTTCTGAATTTTGCCCATTCAAGTTTTTATATGCTGGGTGCCTATTTTGCCTATCAGATAAGCACCTATACCGGTTTCTGGGCCGGGTTGATTTTCGCACCCATCCTTGTTGGTATCGTCGGTGCGCTGGTTGAGCGGTATGGTTTGCGAAGAGTTCATCAGTATGGCCATGTCCCTGAACTGATCTTTACCTTCGGGCTTGCATTGCTAATTGAAGAAATTGTTCAATTTTTCTTCGGTAGCAACCAGATGGCCTATGATGAACCGCATAGTCTTGATTTTACGGCCTTTTCGATCGCCGGGAATGCCTTTCCGGCCTATAAGGTGTTCATGATTTTTATGGCGATGGCGATCTTTATGGTGCTGTTGTACATCTTGACACGCACGCGGATCGGTCTGATCATTCAGGCGTCTCTGAGTTATCCCAATACGGTTCAAAATCTCGGCCACAATGTGCCTTTGGTGTTTATGGGCGTGTTCGGTGTGGGAACGGCCCTGGCCGGCCTTGCAGGGGTTATTGCCGGACCGGTACTGGGCACGTTTCCGGGCATGGCAACCGTGTTGGGCAGTATCGTTTTCGTAACTATCGTAATTGGTGGACTGGGATCTTTATGGGGGGCACTGGTGGCTTCGCTGCTGATCGGCTGGATACAAACTTTTTCCGCCTCTTATCATGTCGTATTTAGCGATATGCTGGAATCGATCGGGTTCACAAAACCGGTAATAATTGAAGACAGTATGTTACGGGATTTATGGACCCTGACCCTTTCGCAAATCGGTCCCATCCTGCCTTTTCTGCTAATGGTGCTGGTATTGGCGTTTCGACCGCAGGGCCTGTTCGGGAAGCGTGAATCATGACTGTCGCGAAAGAATCTTCAGCGGTGACGAATACCAGAATGCCATGGTTCAACATATCGCAGGCAATGCCGTGGATAATGGCAATCGGATTTTTACTGGTACTGCCGGTGATGTTTGCTTCGGGTTCGGCGCTGACAATCATGAACCAAATGGCGATCACCATCATTTTTGCGCTGTCCTATAATATGTTGCTCGGGCAGGGCGGCATGTTGTCGTTTGGCCATGCGGTTTATATGGGGCTGGGCGGCTTCTTCTGCGTTCACCTGATGAATATGGTCGAGTATGACAATTTGTGGCTGCCCCTACCATTTCTACCTGTTTTTGGGGGTTTGTTCGGCCTCATTTTCGCGATACTTATTGGTTCATTTTCCACCGGTCGTGCGGGCACGGTATTTGCCATGATATCCCTAGGCGTGGGTGAGTTGATTGCCGCCAGCTCAATCATTGTCGTCGCCTTTTTTGGCGGTGAGGAAGGGATTAGCGGTGACAGAACGATGGGTCCGAGCACGTTTGGTTTGGATTTCGCCTCGCAGTTGGAAGTCTATTATTTGACGGCCGTCTGGCTGGTCATATCTGCACTGGCAATGTTCCTGTTTTCGCTTACGCCAATCGGCCGTATTGCCAATGCGGTTAGAGACAATGCGGAGCGGGCGGAATTTTTGGGCTATTCACAACGCCATGTGCGGTTCATTTCATTTTGTGCATCGGGTTTTTTCGCCGGCATTGCTGGCGGATTATTCGCCATCAATTTTGAAATCCTGACTGAAGAAAATCTCAATCTGGCAACTTCGGGAAGTATTCTGCTGATTACGTTTCTGGGTGGGGTAGGATTTTTTATCGGGCCGATTATCGGTGCCATTGTTTTTACATTATTGCAGACGGTATTGAGCCTTTATACCGAGATCTGGCAACTATATGTGGGGACATTGTTTTTACTCACAGTGATGTTTTTTCCCTATGGATTGACCGGATTGATTGCGATGCATATTCGGCCTTACAAATTGGGAAAGATATCAATGTTGTATCAATCCTATTTACGCATGTCAGTTCCCGCAATTGTTTGCATATTGTCGCTGTTCTCACTGCTGGAAATCACCTTTCATGCAAGACATGCAGCCATCGGTGAAGAACAAATGCGTTTGTTTTGGATCAGTTTCAATTCGCACAGTATCTTACCTTGGCTGGTGGTGATTGCATTGGCTCTGGGTAGTGGGTGGATGGTGAAGTCGTTGGCACCAGATATAAAAGAAGCCTGGGATGAAGCCAATTATGTGGGTCCTGGAAAATGAGCCCGGCGGCGATTGAATTACGGAATGTGAAGAAGAATTTTGGCCTTGCGGAAATTATCCGTGGTGTTGATCTCAGCCTCGCAAAAGGCGAGCGCCACGCCATCATCGGCCCCAATGGCGCAGGAAAATCGACCCTGTTCAACCTGATCACCGGCAAGTGGGGCGTCAGCGCCGGTTCAGTAAAAGTGCATGGTGAATCTGTCGAAAACCAGAAGCCTTATGCCATTAACCGGCGGGGATTAAGCCGCAGTTTTCAGATAACGAACATTTTCCCAAAGATGACGGTATTTGAGAATATACGCTGTGGCCTGTTGTGGACGATGGGTTATAAATATTCGTTCTGGACCCTGGTGAACCGGCAGCCTAAACTTACTGAACGCACCAATGAAATCCTCGAACAGATTAACATGTCGTCCAAACGCAATGAAATTGCCGGTGTTTTGACCTATGCGGAACAGCGTGCTTTGGAGATTGGTATCACAATAGCCGGGGGTGCTGATATTATCATGCTGGATGAACCGACAGCAGGAATGAGCCATTCTGAAACGGATTATATGGTTGAACTGATCCGGGGTGTCACCGAGAATAAGACACTGGTGATGGTCGAACATGACATGGGAGTTGTTTTTGATCTTGCAGACAAGATATCTGTTCTGGTCTATGGAAAAATCATCGCCAGTGACACACCGGAAAATGTTCGCGCTGATGTAAAAGTTCAGGAAGCCTATCTTGGTACTGCTGCTGATGCAGAATACTAGAAAATTTTACCGATCCAAAATCAGGTTAGAAAACAAATCAAGTGAGGCGTTCGATTGCTCGAAGTAAAAGATCTTCATGCCTATTACGGCAAAAGTCATATCCTGCGAGGCGTGAACCTGTCGATCGGCGAGGGCGAGATTGTATCCCTTTTGGGGCGAAACGGTGTTGGGCGTTCGACGACCTGCAAGGCGATTATGGGTGAAGTCGCACCTGCCGGTTCGGTTGAATTCCATGGCCAGGAGCTGGTTGGTAGAAAACCCTATGAAATAGCCATGGCCGGCATCGGTTATGTGCCGGAGAATCGCGATATTTTTCCTGGGTTAACCACCCGCCAAAACCTAATACTGGGGTTGAAACCGGGGCAAAAAGAGTCGGAAAGCCGATGGTCGATTGAAGACATGTTTGACTTGTTTTCCAATCTGAGGGAACGGGCGGATGTTGAAGCTTCTGTTCTCTCGGGTGGAGAAAAACAGATGCTGACAATCTGTAGGACATTAATGGGCGATCCATCATTGATTATGATTGATGAACCTACCGAAGGGCTGGCACCTAAAGTTGTCGAACAGGTGAGTGCATTGCTTGAACAAATTGCAAAACGCGGTGTTTCGATTCTGCTGGTTGAACAGAAGCTGACAATTGCCCTGAACATCTCTTCCAGGGTTTATGTGATGGGGCATGGGAGAATCGTATTTGGTGGCAGTTCAGAAGAATTTGCTCAAAACGATGCGGTGCGCAAAGAATGGCTGGAAATTTGATTTTCCGTTCGTCGAAACCGTATTGTCACGCGTGTTTTATAACGCGATAATCTGAGCCAGGCCTTTTTCCTCAGCCAGTTTTGCAGCCGAATTGGCCACCGCCAAATCCTGCAATCCAACGCCGGTGCCATCAAAAATGGTGATCTCATTGTCGCTGATACGACCAGGATGTTTCCCGGTAATAACCGCTCCTATCGGGGTTATGGCGGTTGAGTTAATCAATCCTGTGGCAGTCGCATGCTGAAATTCTCCAATTGACACGGATTGGGCAATTTCATCGGTAAACAAAGTTGAACGGGTGGCTATTTGCGGGTCCATTTCCTGTTTGCCTTTGGTGTCCGTGCCCATGCAGGCAATATGGGTGCCCAGCCTGATCCATGCATCCATCAACAAGGGTTCGTGGGCAGAAGTGATGGTGATAATGACATCAGCCTCGCTGGCCAGTTGTTGCTGATCAACCGATTCAAAAGGAAGCCCGACCTCGGCTGCAATTTCTGCTAATGCGCTCAGCTTTTCCGAGTGATGATTCCATGCAATGATTTTTTCGAAATTACGTTGTTCGAGGGCGGCGCGAAGCTGGAACGTTGACTGGTGTCCTGCGCCCACGATGCCCAGTATTCTGGCATCCTGGCGGGCCAGAAGGGCGATAGATACAGCGCTGGCGGCAGCGGTGCGCACGGCTGTCAGGTAATTGCCGCCGACCAGGGCCTGAAGTTGTCCGGTATCGGGATCAAACAGAAATATCGTCGACTGGTGATTGGTCAGCCCTTTTTTGGTGTTGCCCGGCCAGTATCCGCCTGATTTCAGACCGAGCGACAGGTCGGCCCGGTCAAAGCCTGACTTGAAACCATATAAAGCGTCAGCATAGCCAATGGCTTCGCGAATGACCGGAAAATTATAAGCCTCGCCATTGGTCATCGCTGCAAATACCGCTTCAACTGCCGCAAAGGCATCATCACGACCAACGACCTTTTTGCAAACGTCTTCGCTGATTACAAGCATCTTCGAATTCCTAATAGGCCAGACCGCGGGCGGTAATCGGCCAGATGACTTCCACCCTGCCGTTTCGCACACCAACATACCAATCGTGCACATTGCAGGTGGGGTCGCAATGGCCAGGCACCAGTTTCAGCTTGTCATTGATTTTGAGATTGTCGTGCGGATCAGCAATGACACCGTGCTCGTCAGAACATTTGATATATTCGATATCATCGCGGCCAAATATGACTGGCAGACCGGAATCAACACTCTGGGCCTTCAGTCCGGCATCACAAATCGCTTTGTCAGGTTTTGAATGGGACATGACAGAGGTGAGGATGAACAGGGCGTTTTCAAACTCGGAAATGGGCAGGCCGTTTTTATCAAGAATGCGCTGATAATCGGCGTCCATGAAAGTGTATGATCCGCATTGCATTTCATTGTAGACACCGGAATTGCCTTCAAAATAGTAGGAACCTGTGCCGGCACCACCAACGATGTCACAGCCGATGCCTTCTGCATTGAGCATGGCGACACTCTGGCGAACCTGTTCGATTGCCTTGTCATAGTAGCCCTTGCGCTCCTCAAAATCAGGAACATGCTGGGCGGCGCCCTGATAGGCCTGAATACCGGAAAATGTCAGACCCTTTGCGGCGACAATGGCTTTGGCCAGATCCACCACAGGCTGACCGTACTGAATGCCACAACGACCGGCGCCGCAGTCAATCTCCACCAGGCATTCGATGTGGGTGCCATGTTTAACGGCTGCTGCGGATAGTTCCGTAACATTATCAAGATCATCGACGCAAACAATGGTACGGCTGGTGATATTGGGAAGCCGGGCGAGGCGGTCAATCTTAACCGGATCCCGTACCTGGTTGGATACCAGAATGTCTCTAATGCCGGCGCGTGCAAAGGCTTCGGCCTCCGAGACTTTCTGACAACAAATGCCGACCGCATTGCCATGTTCGATCTGGTAGTGGGCGATATCTGCCGATTTGTGCATCTTGCCATGAACCCGATGTCGAACCCCCATTTGCTGGCAGAGATCGCGCATGGTTGCGATGTTTTTTTCCATTGCATCGAGATCGACCACCAGACACGGCGTCTGGATATCCGCCTCGTCCATGCCAATTGCCGCGGGAATATTATAGCCGACTTCAAGTTCTCCGGGCTTGGTAAAGATGTTCATTGCATTTCTCCAATTGCCAGCTAGGCGATGTTCCATGGCAGTTTGTTCAAATCAACATTGCCACCGGTAATAATGACGCCGACCCGTTTGCCGGTGAATTGTTCTTTGTTCCTGATGATGGTCGCCAGTGGAACCGCACTGGAGGGCTCAATGATGATTTTCATTCGCTGCCAGATCAGTCTCATGGCATCAATGATTTCCTGCTCACTCGCCAATAATATGTCTTCGACGTGATTGGATACAAAATGCCAGGTCAGATCTTTCAATGGCACCTTCAAACCATCAGCAACGGTAACAGGGGCATCATCAGCGATGATATGCCCGGCTTTGAACGAGCGATAGGCATCATCGGCACTTTTCGGTTCTGCGGCATATATTTTAACCTTAGGCGCAATATTCGAACCGGTCAGGCAGGTGCCTGAAATCATGCCACCACCACCTATCGGGGCAATAATTGCATCCAGTCCATCAATGCTCTCAAAAAGTTCTTTGGAGCAGGTGGCCTGGCCGCTGATCACTCGTGGATCATTATAGGGATGGACAAAATCAGCGCCCGATTGTGCTACGACCTCGGCAAAAACCGCTTCACGCGATGATGTACTGGGTTCGCATTCAACAATGTGGCCACCATAGCCTTTGACGGCGGCCTTTTTCGCATCAGGCGCGGTTCTCGGCATGACAACTGTTACTGGAATATCGCGACATCCGGCGGCATAACTCAATGACAGCGCGTGATTGCCGGAAGAATGGGTTGCCACTCCCTTTGAAACGTTGTCGCCGACAAGTCCAAAAACCGCATTGCAGGCACCCCTGACT
>Ga0209344_10004763_pt1 | contig 12188 bp, 10 predicted proteins | sample Cruoilmetagenom6_FD_187293 | JGI IMG/M metagenome (GOLD analysis project Ga0209344, IMG submission 187293) | Oil polluted marine microbial communities from Coal Oil Point, Santa Barbara, California, USA - Santa Barbara Oil Seep Sample 6 (SPAdes)... | ecosystem: Environmental > Aquatic > Marine...
CAGTCGCGACTGATCGACTTGCTTTATTTGGGTAATATCGGCACAATAGCAGGTTTCTCAAAAGAGCAATTTTATGTCTGATTTCAAATCACTGGCAGTCCCCGGTGTGCAAAAATTAAAACCTTATATTCCCGGAAAACCGATCAGTGAATTGGAACGTGAATTAGGGATTGAGAACATCATAAAACTGGCTTCTAATGAAAACCCTTTGGGACCAAGCCCCAAAGCTTTAGCCGCCATCGAGGGTTTATTGCCTGAATTGGCTTTATATCCTGATGGTAATGGCTTTGAATTAAAAAAAGCCCTCGCAGAAAGGCATCAAGTCAGTATGGATCAAATTACCTTGGGTAATGGTTCTAATGATGTGCTGGTATTATTGGCTGAAGCCTTTTTATCGGCGGCTCATAATGCCATCTATTCTCAATATAGTTTTGCGGTTTATCCGATTGCCATTCAGGCCATTGGTGCCACCCATAAAATGATTCCGGCGCTGGGTTGGGACAGTGATTCACCGTTGGGTTGTGATTTAGATGCCATGGTGGCGGCGATAGACGCCCAAACCCGTTTAATTTTTATTGCTAATCCGAACAATCCCACCGGTTCTTTTTTGTCAAAACAGGCTTTATACGATTTCATCAAACAAGTTCCAGAGGATGTTATTGTGGTACTGGATGAAGCTTATTTGGAATACTCACCTGAATCTATGCGGGTGGATGGTAGTTTGTGGTTATCCGAATTTCCCAATTTAGTGGTTACCCGAACATTTTCTAAAGCCTATGGATTGGCCGGTTTGCGGGTGGGGTATAGCTTAAGTCACCCCGATATTGCCAACGTCCTGAACCGTATTCGACAACCTTTTAATGTCAATACATTGGCCTTGAAAGCCGCTGAAGCGGCCATCGATGACAGTGACTTTATTCAACAGTCCATGACCGTTAATGCCCACGGTTTAGCGCAATTAAGTGCCTGCTGTGATGATTTGAATTTACGTTATGTGCCGTCTAAAGGTAATTTTCTGTTGGTTGATTTCCAGCAAGATGCCATGCCCATTTATGAACATCTTTTGCACAACGGCATCATTACCCGGCCGGTGGCGAATTATGGTTTACCCAATAGCTTGAGAATTACCGTTGGCACAGAAGCCCAGATGAAACGCCTGACGGATTTATTACCTGCAGCTTGTCGTTCATCAAATGACAGATAGTAAACCGCAAGATATTTTTCGACTTCGAGCACCTTTACAACTTGAAGGTCAGGTGAACGTACCCGGGGACAAATCGATTTCTCACCGATCGATGATATTGGCTGGTATCAGTGAAGGTCGCAGCAAAGTAACCGGTTTCCTACAGTCTGAGGATTGTCTGGCGACCTTACAGATTATGCGGGCATTGGGTGTGTCTATAGAGGCTTCTGGCGAGGATTTTATTGTTGAAGGTGTGGGTCTGCATGGCCTAAAACAGCCTCCAGCCGATTTAGACTGCGGTAATGCTGGAACCGGTATGCGCCTGTTAGCTGGATTGTTGGCGGCGCAGTCATTTAGCAGTACTTTGGTGGGTGATGAATCCTTAAATCAACGGCCGATGAAACGCATTATTAAACCGTTATCACAAATGGGCGCCAAGATTGAGTCAGATAACCACACCGCACCTTTGTACTTTAAGCCGGTACAACAATTAATCGGCATTCATTATCACAGCCCGGTGGCCAGCGCTCAGGTGAAAAGTGCCATTTTATTGGCCGGTTTGTATGCCGACGGACCGACCTCGGTGACTGAACCGCAATTATCACGAGATCATACCGAAACCATGCTGCAAGGCTTTGGTTGTAAGGTAAAACGTGATGGGTTAACCGTCACCATAACACCACCTGAAAAATTAAATGCTCAGCCAGTTCAGGTGCCGGGTGATGTGTCTTCAGCGGCTTTCTTTATGGTGCTGGGTTTGTTGCACCCGCAAGCTGATTTTGTTATTAATAATGTCAGCATTAACCCCAGCCGTGCCGCGGTCATAAAAATCTTGCAACAAATGGGTGGTGATATCACTGTGTTTGATAAAAGCGAGCAGGGTGGTGAGCCGGTGGCCAGTTTGCGTATTAAAAGCAGCCAGCTGCAAGGTATTGATATTCCACAGAATTTAATTGCTTCAGCCATTGATGAGTTTCCGATTTTATTTATTGCCGCGGCTTTAGCTAAAGGCAGTACCCGCTTATCCGGGGCGGAAGAATTACGTCATAAAGAAAGCGACCGCATTGCGGTGATGTGTGCCGGCTTAAAACTGTTAGGTATTGATTGTGAAGAACAAGCCGACGGTGCAGTTATCCACGGTGGTGAATTATCTTCGGGTATTGTCGATGGTGCCGGTGACCACCGTTGTGCCATGAGCTTTTTGATGGCTTCTGCGTTAACAGATCAAGCCATTTCAGTACGTGGTTGTCATAACATTAACACCTCTTTTCCAAACTTCTTTCAGGTCTTAAGTGATTTGGGCGTGACCACTGAGCGTCCTTTGCCGGTGATTGCTGTGGATGGACCTTCCGGTGTCGGTAAGGGTACGTTGTGTAGCCAGTTGGCACAAGCTTTGGGTTGGCATTTACTGGATTCTGGCGCCATTTATCGCGCGCTGGCTCTACAGATTATTAACGATGATTTGGTGGAAGCGGATGAAGCTGACTGGGTTAAAGCAGCCACCCAATTAGATTTAAGCTTTATAGTTGATGGCGATGGTAATACACAAATATTTTTAGTCGGCGACAATGTCACCGCGCGTTTACGCAGTGAGCAATGCGCTAAAATAGCGTCTCAAGTGGCCCCGGTTGCGGCTGTTCGTCAGGCTTTATTACACCGCCAACAGGCATTTCTGAAGCCGCCGGGTTTAGTGGCTGATGGCCGGGATATGGGCACTGTGGTATTTAAAAATGCACCAATAAAGCTGTTTTTAACGGCTTCAGCGGATATCCGTGCAGAAAGACGTCATAAACAATTGCAAAACGCCGGGGTGGATGTTAAAATCCGCGACCTTTTAAAGGACATTGAAGCCCGAGATCAACGGGATTCAAGTCGCGCCGTTGCACCTTTGGTGCCGGCAGCTGATGCCATCGTTATCGATACCGGTAATTTGAGTATTCAGAACGTATATGAGCAGGCGATGCAATTGGTTCAACAAAAGCTGTCTGTTTAATTTAAACGAATTAACCTGTAGTCGGTTGATTGTTATTTTTGAGCGGTTACTGCGGTAACCACAACTAACGAGTATCGGGCAAATCGATACAGAAGACAAGGTAAACAAAACCTTTTGGTTTACCGGAATATTATATGAGCGAAAATTTTGAAACCCTTCTCGACCAAGATCTGGCCGAAAAAAATATTATCCCTGGAACCATTGTCAAAGGCAAAGTGGTTGACATTGAAAATGGCTTTGCTGTTGTTGATGCCGGCCTCAAATCTGAAGGTGTTATTCCTTTAGAAGAATTTGGTGATGATGATGATTCAGTCGCGATTGGCGATGTGGTCGAAGTGGCCCTGGAAAAATACGAAAATGGTTTTGGCGAAACGGTCTTATCCCGTGAAAAAGCCAAACGTATGCTGGTCTGGGATCAGTTACGCATTGCCATGGAAACCGATCAAATTGTGATTGGACAAATCACCTCTAAAGTTCGTGGTGGCTTTACCGTTGAATTAAAAGATATCCGTGCTTTCTTGCCGGGTTCTTTGGTGGATGTTCGTCCGGTTCGTGATCCGGGTTACTTAGAAGGTAAAGACCTTGAGTTTAAGGTCATTAAATTGGATCAAAAACGTAATAACGTGGTGGTTTCTCGACGTGCTGTGGTTGAGTCTGAGTACTCTGAAGAACGTGAGAAATTACTGGAGTCATTGGAAGATGGTGCCATTGTTAAAGGTATCGTGAAGAACTTAACCGATTACGGTGCGTTCTTGGATTTAGGCGGTATTGATGGCTTATTGCACATTACTGATATGTCATGGAAGCGTGTTAATCATCCATCAGAAGTGGTTGAAATTGGTCAGGAATTAGAAGTACGTGTGTTGAAATTCGATAAAGAAAGTCAGCGTGTTTCTTTAGGTCTGAAACAACTGGGCGAAGATCCATGGAAAGATTTGTCACGTCGTCATCCGGTGGGTTCACGCCATTTTGGTCGTGTTACCAACATCACTGATTACGGTTGTTTTGTTGAAATTGAAGACGGTATCGAAGGTTTGGTGCATGTGTCTGAAATTGACTGGACTAATAAGAATATTAATCCGGCTAAAGTGGTTCAACCCGGTGATGAGGTTGAGGTTTGTATCTTAGATATTGAGGAAGGCAAACGTCGTATCTCCCTGGGTATGAAGCAATGTAAGCCAAATCCATGGGTTATCTTCTCAGAGAACGCTCAAAAAGGTGATCTTATCGAAGGTAAAATTAAATCCATCACTGATTTCGGTATCTTTATTGGTCTTGAAGGTGGCATTGATGGATTGGTTCATCTGTCAGATATTTCATGGTCTGATGCCGGTGAACAAGCCATTCGTAATTACAAGAAAGGCGATTTAGTTAAAGCCGTTGTGTTGATTGTTGATGCCGAAAGAGAGCGTGTTTCTCTGGGTATTAAACAGTTAGAACAAGATCCGTTTGGTTCATTTGTGGCCAATAACCCGAAAGGCTCATTGGTGACCGGTGAAGTGATTGAAGTGGATGAGAAGCAAGCCATTTTAGAACTTGAAGATGGTGTTAACGGTATTATTAAAGCGTTTGATGTTTCCAAAGAACGCACCAATGACGTTAGCGAAGTCTATTCTGTGGGTGATAAAGTGGAAGCCAAATTTGTGTCCATGGATCGCCGTAAGAAAATGTTGGTCTTGTCTGTTAAGGCCAAAGAAAATGATGAGTTGAAAGATGTCTTGGATGAGTACCAAAAAGGTGCTTCAGGAACCACCAGTTTAGGTGACCTGCTCAAAGAAAAAATGGATGATTAAATATTTAATCGTTTATTTTGAAGACGTTAAAGGCGGCCAATCAGGCCGCCTTTTTTAATTTCTATGAAAATTTTCCTGTATATTTAATTTAGTTTAGTTATAATCAGCTGACAATGAAAGAATCCATAACCCGCTCAGAACTAATCGATATTTTGACTGATAAATTCATGCAAAGTGAATTATCCAAGTCAGATGTGAGTTTGTCTGTAAAAGAACTTATTCAGTTTATGAGTACATCAATTTCAGAAGGTCGTCGCATTGAAATACGTGGTTTTGGAAGTTTTACCTTGCGAGAACGTAAACCCCGCATGGGACGGAACCCAAAAACGGGAGAGCCGGTACCATTGGGGGCTAAATATGCACCACACTTTAAACCCGGTAAAGACTTAAAAGAACGGGTCAAGGATCAGGTGGGTCAATAAGCTACTGACCACTAAGAAACATTTTTATGTTCACTGGCTAAAATTTCTGTTGCTGTTTTTTTTAATTCCACTAAACACGTCTCTAATCCACTGTCAGATTGGTCCGATAAATATTGTCGGTATTTTTTTATACACTGGCACAGTGTAACCGCTGCACACACCCGAGCTGAACCATGTAAATAATGTAATTGGTGCTCTAAATCGTGCCATAATTCAGCCCGATGGAGTTGTTCAATTTTTTTAATTTCTTGAGGTAATTCATCGATAAAAAGTGACCGTAACTTTTGAACGATTGCTGAATCATGGTGAGAAATGGCTAAGGCTTGGTTTTCGTCAAATGGGCTTCGATGATTAACAGGGTCGTGACTGTTAGTCAGATATTCATCGATCAATTCCTGTAAAACGTGTTTGGTTATTGGTTTAATTAAAGATTGGGTAAATTGGGGATAGGGCACACAATCGATGTGTTCAGCAGAAACCGCAACGATGGGTGTATGACTGTGTTGATCCAGTTGTTTTATTTTTTCAGCTGCTGTGACACCATCCATGGGTTGCATGCGGATATCCATTAAAATGAGATCAAACTTCTGTTGCTGACAAGCAGTCAGTGCACTCAGCCCGCTGTCTACTTCAGTGACATGATGTTGCCATTGGGTTAAAATAGTTTTTAAATACAAGCGGTTGATGCGATTATCATCGACTACCAAAATATGTAATTGATCCATGGTTACAATTCCCTGTGCTGTCCAGTAGGGCTAAGCGTACCGATGAAATGATAAAAAAGCAAGTATGACAACGATACTCAATAAGATTTTAGCAACACCTTGTTTGATGGTTTTTGCCCTGTTAGGGCTGTTTTTTTCTGTACATTTGCAAGCACAAACACCCCAATATCGCTTGAACGGTCTGCACATTGAACAGCGTCAACAGACCACAAATATTAGCATAGAGAAATTGTTTGTAGCGCCTGATATTCAGATTGATCAAATTCAATACCAATGCCGGGGTTCGGTTGGCGTGTATCCGATCCATTCCTGTCTGGACGCCGAATTGGCTTTTGACTTACAGCAAAATCGTTTACAACTATCTGGCCGGGTCAACTATGACGCGGTTGAACAATTACTAAAAATTAATGCTGTGGATAAAGATAAAACCATGGTTTTTAATTATGACAGTGCCCGCCAGAGGCAAGACATAAAATTAACAGATTGGCCCATTAAGAAATGGTTGCCACCTCTATTTAAACCGATTAAGGACAACTTAACAGCACTGGCCAACGGCTCCATTGGTGTTACTTTAAATCAAGGCCTGGTTAAAAGTATCAATGCGGTTAAATTTTCGGGATTAGATTATGAGCACAGTGATGACTTGATTGCGTTGGGATTGGCCGGTCAGGTTGATTTTAATTGGTACAATCAACAACAAACAGTGACCGCAGAACTTTCTGTCAATCAGGGGGAAGCCTTATTGAAACAAGTCTATGTTAATTTCTCAGAGTTTCCGCTGCAGCTGACCTTAAAGATAGATATGAGTGATCAGCGGTACGCTGTTAATTGGTCACTTGCCCATGATACTGTATTTGAAGCCAGTGGAAAAATGAGCCTCACTGAAGATTTTGAAATTGAAGAATGGCAAGGTCGTGTTGATATTAGTGACAGTACCTTATTTAACAAACACATCACCAACAGTGTTTTAGAAATATATGGTTTTAATCAGAATCAGGCTGCCGGCGGATTTTTACTTAGTGCGTCAGGTCATGGCAACCGGATTGAGCATGTAACGGCCAATTTTAAAGATTTCTCTTTTACCAACCAAAAACGAAAATTAGCAGTCAGTGGTTTACAGGGTGAGGTGGATTGGCAATGGCATCAAATCAGTCAGCCCTCTCATCTTAATTGGCAGTCTATGGTTTTGTCCGGTTTGCCAATCAATCAAGCGCACTTAAACTTTAACCTCAGTGAAGATGATTTTAGCCTGTATGGACGACATCAATTTCCGGTGTTTGATGGGGCCTTGCTTATCCAGCGTTTAACGGTGGATAATTTCATGGCAGAAGAACCGGCTGCAGTAAAAATGGATGCTGAAATTGAACCCATTTCCCTGTTGCCGATTTCGCAGGCATTGGACTGGCCGAAATTGGCCGGTCAAATCAGTGGGCAGTTACCCGGTATGGTTAAAACCGGCAATGTGATTGAATTTGACGGCACTTTGCATTTAACCGTCTTTGATGGCTCAATTCGGGTTGAAAATCTTTCAATGGAGCGTTTATTCGGTGTGGCACCGGTAATTGCAGCCGATGTGGACATTAATCTATTAGATTTAGCGTTGATAACCCAAACCTATGATTTTGGTTTAATTACAGGCCGATTATCCGGCAAGGTAAATCATTTACGAATTACCAACTGGAAAGTGGATCGCATGGATGCCAGTATATACAGTGTTAAAACAGACAACAGTGAGCAAACCATCAGTCAAAAAGCGGTTGAAAATATTTCAGCGATTGGTGGCTTAAAAGGCGCCATATCCCGCACATTTTTGCGGTTTTTTGAGCAGTTTAAGTATAAGAACATCAAACTCAGTTGTAAACTGCACAACTCAGTGTGCCAAATTGGTGGTATAGATAACCAAGATGGTCGCTTTACCATCGTAGAAGGCGGTGGCCTGCCGAAGATCAACATTGTTGGTTATGCCCGGGAAATTGACTGGGATGAGTTTGTCAATCGCTTATTAAATGCCAGTTATGACTCATAGAATTTTAAAGTTCAGTTACTGTTAACCCCTTTTCGTTATAATAAGCCTTTTTAGAGGAGAGTTCCTATGAATACATGGTACCGATCAAGTATTTTATTAAGTTTCTTAGTGGTGGCGGCTTGTGTCACCATTAATGTTTACTTTCCGGCGGCTGAGATGGAATCAGCGGCTGAAAAAATTGTTCGTGATGTGCTTAAAGAGGAGCAGCAGAATGAGAATAGTGAAGATAACCCGCAAGGTGCTTATAACCGACACCAGGAATCTTCATGGCTAGCCAGTATTAATCCACTTAATTTCATAATTGGCACTGCCCATGCCCAACCGAATGCGGATATTACATTATCGTCGCCAGCGATTGATGCAATTACCGCACGAATGAAGCAGCGGGTGAATGATTATTTGCGCAATTATCTCAATAAAAATGTGGTGGGCTTTACCAATGACGGTCTGGTCGAAATTGTCAATATTGATCAATTGGATTTAAAAGAACGTCAAGCGGTCAAGAAAGTGGTTGCTGATGAAAACCGGGACCGTATGGCCTTGTATCGTGAAATGGCCATTGCCAATGACCACCCTGAATGGGAAGATCAGGTGCGCCAGGCTTTTGTTAAGCAGTGGATTGCACAAGCCCAATCTGGCTGGTTATATCAGGATAACTCCGGTCGTTGGGTGAATAAATAAGTTATGGCAAGACGACGTCAACGGTTACCACAAGAACCCATCGCACTGGACATTACTGACTTAAGTCATGACGGCCGAGGTATTGCCCGGCATAATGATAAAGTGGTGTTTGTTCAAAATGCTTTGCCCGGTGAGAAAGTCACCGCAAAATTAAACCGCCAAACCAGGCATTTTGATGAAGCCACCGCCGAAACCATCGAAAATCATTCACCTGATCGGGTTGAGCCGGCTTGTGAGTTTTATGATCGTTGCAACGGTTGTACCATGATGCATGTTAGTGATACCAAGCAAATAGACTTTAAATTTAATACCTTAAAGTCCAATCTTGAAAAAATGGCGGATCTACAACCGGTTAACTGGTTACCTCATTTAAGCGACCGCCACTGGCATTATCGTCGGCGGGCACGATTGAGTGTTAAATGGGTGCTAGGCAAGGACAAGGTTCTGGTGGGATTTCGTGAAAAAAATGGCCGCTTTGTGGCTGATATGGACCATTGTTTGGTACTTGAAAAGCCGTTGGCAGATTTAATTAAGCCACTTCAGGAACTGGTCATGAAGATGGCCCTCAAAACTTTTATTCCACAAGTGGAATGTGCTCTTAGCGATCAGCAACCGGCTTTAATTTTGCGTCATATGCGACCGCTTCCGGCAGCAGATATGGATTTGCTATCTGCTTTTGCCAAAGCGCATGATGTTCAATTGTTTTTACAGTCAAAAGGCCCGGACACCGTCACCCCTATTGATTCAGATTATTCGGTACTGTCTTTTGATGTGCCGCAACATAATTTACGCTATGAGTTTTTACCCAATGATTTTATCCAGGTCAATCAGGCCATGAATGAAAAAATGATTGATCGAGTATTATCCGTCATGGACATAAACAATGAATCCAAGGTGCTGGATTTGTTTTGTGGTCTGGGTAACTTTACCTTACCCATTGCACGACATAGTCTGCAGGTAACGGGGGTTGAGGGTGATCAGCAGCTGGTTGAACGGGCACGGCATAATGCCATATTAAATAATTTAAAGAATGTGGATTTTTTCACCGCAGATTTAACCAAAGACCACAGTCAAAGTGCTTGGTTTAAACAGGATTTTAGTCATGTCTTGATTGATCCACCACGCAGTGGTGCCTGGGATATATTGCCACTGATTGCAAATACTTCGGCCAAAACCCTGGTATATGTGTCTTGTCACCCGGCCAGTTTGGCACGAGATAGCCAGCGTCTGGTTCATGAATTGGGTTTCAGCATGCAATCAGCCGGTGTGATGGATATGTTTCCGCATACTTCACATGTGGAATCAATGGCGGTCTTTACCCGGAATTAAGCCATGAAACTGTTAGCTATACTCATCGCTTTTGGAATTTTCCACTGGCTGGGCAAACCAAAAATACTACAATCTTTCGCCTGGTGGAAAGCCATGATTACTTTTGGCCAAAAACAAACATGGCTAAAACCCGATTGGTTAAAATATGTGGTATTGTTACTGATACCAGTGGTTCTGGTAGCTATCATGGCTCAAATACTGAATCAACAACATGACCATCAGTTGTGGTATTTGCTCTTTAACTGTGTTGTTTTATATTATTGCCTTGGACCTGAGCAACTTGAAATTGATGCCAGACAAATGCAATCTGAACAGCTTGAATCAGAAGACAGTATACAGTGGGTGGTGAATAAGTTAACCAATGAGTCCATACAGCGCTGGTTTGTGATTGTTTTTTGGTTCGTTCTGTTGGGTGCGGCCGGTGCGCTGCTATGTCGTCTGTTAATACACATCATCCAACAAAAGCAAACAGCAACTGACTCTTTAATGAACCGACTGTATGAGCTGTTGTCATATCCGGTGATTTGGCTGATGATAATCTCATTATTAGTGGCCAGTGATTTTGACCGTATTTGGCAGCATTGTAAACGTTACTTTAAACGTCAAGATTGGTACTTACAGCATCGTGCTTTGCTTTATGAGGCGATGGACTTTGCTGTTGAAAATTGTGAAATTGATGATTTTAAATCTGATGACCCTAATACAGTCCGAGACACCACTTTAGCTGTGCTAAAAAGGATGCTGATGGTGTGGTTGGTGTTGGTGGCTTTTAGTGTCATATTTACCATAGGATAACGATATGAAAAACTTAACTATTCGATTGCTTTTATTTTTGACTCTGATTATCTTTCAGGGTAGTTTATCGGCCAAACTCTATAAATGGGTGGATGAAGATGGCAAAGTTCATTACAGTGACAAGGTGCCGCCTGAATACAATGATCAAGCCCGTCAGGAGCTCAATAAAACGGGCGTGGTTAAAGATTCGGTGGATCGCGCTTTAACGGCTGAAGAGAAAAAGGCTAAAGCTGAAGAACTGGCACGTCAACAGGAAGAGGCGCGGCGACAAGCTGAACTTAAAAAACAGCAACAAGCTGAGCGTAATAAATTAATCAAATCGTACAGCAGTGCCGATCAAATCACTCGACTTAAACGTGAACGTATCACCGCTTTAGAGCGTAATATTGAGTTGGCTGAGGAAAACTTAGTCATTCAAAAACGTAATTTAGATGACTTATTGAAACGTGCTGCAGATCGTGAGCGCAGTGGAGGTGTGGTCTCTGATGCCTTTACGGCACAAATCGAAAAAAGCCGCGAACAAATTGAAAATCAACAATTATTTATTGTTGATAAAACTGAAGAAATTAAAGACACTGAAAAAAAATATAATGATGAACTGGCTAAATACCTCTATTACACGGGACAGACCAAATCCATTGAGCCAATCAAAACAAGTGATAACAGCGAGCAAGCCGCGTCCTCAAAAGAAATTCAATAATCAACATCATTTATGACGCTGCATCAAGCTGAGTGAACCATTCACTCAGCTTTCACAGTGTTTATATAAAATAGAAGTCTATTTAAAAAAGGGGAAACTATGAGGAATTGTTTTTATTTATTACTGTGTTTGTTGTGGGCATTTCAAACAAATGCCGGCAGTCGTCAACTAGGTACCGGTGCGGTGATACAAGTAGAGGGTTCTTCAGGCAGTGGTATTGTGCCTTGGGCAACCATCGCAGGCTATGGTGAATCTGACGAAACCGATTTTACCGCCGCTTATACATTTTTAGACACCGATGATTATGAATTTGAAGCACAGGGTGTGGCTATCGGTTGGCATAACCGCTTAGAGTTTTCATTGGCCAGGCAGTCACTTGATTTGGTCACCTTAGGCCCTGCCATCGGCTTACCAGGCGCCACCTTGCGCCAAGATGTATATGGCGCTAAGGTCAGACTGGCCGGTAACCTTGTCTATACAAAAATGCCACAAATTGCCTTTGGTGTGCAGTATAAAAAGAACAAGAATTTCACCATTCCCG
>Ga0209344_10004764_pt1 | contig 12187 bp, 12 predicted proteins | sample Cruoilmetagenom6_FD_187293 | JGI IMG/M metagenome (GOLD analysis project Ga0209344, IMG submission 187293) | Oil polluted marine microbial communities from Coal Oil Point, Santa Barbara, California, USA - Santa Barbara Oil Seep Sample 6 (SPAdes)... | ecosystem: Environmental > Aquatic > Marine...
TGTAAAAAATTTTTGCCAACAAATATAGGCATCACCCATAGCGTTTATTACATCATTATTAGTCATTTCTTGTATGTAAGGTACACCAAGCTCATCCTGTTTATCATCAATATAGACACAATTCTGTAAAATCCCATCATAACAGTTGTTTCCGTTAGTGTCGCATTCTCTAAACCCTGGATTGGCAGCAGTGTCAACTACAAAATCGCCAGCCTCATGAGCATTATAATTTAAAATATCAGAAGGATCTCGTGTTACGTGTTCACTACCAGCACCTTTTGAGCGGGTATGAAATAACCCAAAGTTATGACCTATTTCATGTATAAAACCAGTTCCAGTAAGCCCCGTAACCTTATTAATCGATCTTGTGTTTCCCAGACTTGCTGCCCCGCCAAAAGCTACCGTGCTGTAGGGTAGATATACATTAAAAGAATTCGTTTCTTTATATCCGTTCGCATTAACAAAACCCCAGAAAGCAGGTATTTGGCATACGTGCAAGCTGCCAAATCCTTCAGGATCAATTTGAGGGTTTCCAGTGAATGGATCAACAATGACTTCGCAATCATTTGTAATAGGGTTTCTCTGGGTTGCCCAGACATCGTTAGGACTATCAAATTCGTCAAATCCTTTGTATTTAAAAAAGATTTTGTGCTGATTATAAAACTGGTTTAAATTGGCAACCGCCTCTAAAACAATATTTTCTGTAACGGGAACACTTGTTGTTCCATCAGGTCTATTAACCTGCCAAAAGAAAATATTATAAACTACGGGATCGTAACTATCCAAATCGGCAGCATTTGTTGAAAAACTAAATGTGTTGGGGGGTGTTTGGCATGGTTGTCTCATCTGTGGCACATATGAACTCCGCGTTTTGCGCATTTAAAAACATAGGTGCTATTAGGAACAGCAGCATCGCTAAAGTAACTTTTAACATAATATATGGTGTAAAGGGTTAATAATTCATGATTCTTTTAATATTTCACAGTATTAATTTAATCATATTTATCAACTGGGGAGGAACTTAAAGATAGTGAAATTTCTTACATATAGGAATAATGTGGTAACTATTTTGGGTTTTAATAAAATTCCCAGATCGTTTAAAATTAAATTAGAAAACCTCTCGCACACGTTCATAGACCAAGTGCGATTCCCAACCGCGATACAACAGATAATCGGCTAGTTTTTTTCTTTTTTTCTGAAGATTCTCTTCGGAAGTGAGTTGTTGCAGGCGTTTTTCAACGAGCGCATCAAAGATTTTATAGTACTCACTTTCTGGAATTTCCTTAAGCGCTAGTTTTACATTGTATGCTGAAATATTACGCATCTTAAGTTCGCGTGTAATACGCGTCTTTCCCCATTTTTTTGTTCTGAATTTTCCACGAGCGAAAGCTTGTGAAAAGCGTGTTTCATTGAGAAAATTATGCTGTAATAGATGATGAATGATCTGCTCTTTGGCTGCAGGGATCATTTGCATTTCGTAGAGTTTTTGCTCTACCTCTTTATGGCAGCGCTCTTGATAGGCGCAATAGTGTTCTAGGCGTTGCCGAGCTTCTTCAACGGTATAGGTTTTTGTTGGTTTCACGAAGGGAAATTACTTCTTTTTCTTTTTTGCATTGCCCAAAAAAGAAACAAAAAAGTCTGGCCTGTGTATTCTTTTTCTTCCATAACGCTTTCAATGCTACACTAAATGAACTCGCTATGCTCAAACAGAATTTAATGCTTAACGCATTTTCAAGCTATGGAACCTGAAGTCGAATGCAATGGCGTTTTTGACGATCCCTTTCATTATAATATCCGCCCAAGAATATGCGTTGCTACGTTCCTGTATGCCTGCCTTGCCAGTAGGGTAGGTTGTAGCTTTTTGGTGTATATTTTACCTAAAAGGTGGAAAACTGCCCTCATATTCAACATTTGAACTCACGATCAATACAAAGTATTGAGATTGTTGAAGGGCAGCATAGAAAAATGAAGGCGTTAAAAATTTGCGAAGCCTTGTAGCAAATTTAGCTGTAGTTTTTCGGTTTTACGGAGTAAAAACGCCTCACTGAAACTTGATTTTTTTGGTTCGTTTTTTCATCCAAGGAAAAAATGAACATTGTATATAAAGAGATATATAAAAACAGTTGTTTATTATCTGCTATAAACAAAGAATAAGGAAGAGAAATGCATTAGGGATAGCAGTGGAAATCCTCTTGGTGAAACCAAGAGATTGTAGCGAATAGCCCGACATGAGCCTCTTGTAAAGAGGCGAGAGGAATGCCCAAAAAACATACCTTCATATCCCGATGGTCGTGGGGCAATAAAAAAACCCTCCAAAGCTTTCGCGAGGGAGGGTTTGAGTTTTAGACTATCTTTTCGCCGTTTTTATCGTGAAAATGATATTCTAGATACGTGTAAGCATCTCTTGGTTGAATTTTCACCCATTTTTTGTGCTCCATAAACCATTTGGAACGCACAGATGGAATGCCTTTGGTTAAAAAGGCCGCTATAAAAGGATGCGTATTTAACGTTAACTTTTTATAGTCTTTTTTGAAGAGGCGTTTAACATCTTCATTAATTCGATTCACCACATTAATTGGTGCTTCAATTTCGCCGTCATCTCCTATTTCAGGATTTTCTTCGCGCGTTTTAATATTCATTTCTGGTCGCACCCGTTGTCGTGTAATTTGGATCAATCCAAATTTTGTGGGTGGAAGAATTTTGTGCTTTGCTCTATCATCTGCCATTTCATCGCGCAAATGATTATAGAGTTTCTTGCGGTTTGCAGCAGAGCCCATATCAATGAAATCTACTACAATAATTCCTCCCATGTCTCGTAAACGCAATTGGCGTGCCACTTCTGTAGCTGCAATAATGTTTACTTCGAGCGCGGTATCTTCTTGGTTTTTCGATTTGTTACTACGGTTACCACTGTTGACGTCAATGACGTGCATGGCTTCCGTGTGTTCGATGACCAGATAGGCACCTTTTGCTCCAGAAACGGTTTTCCCGAAGGAAGTTTTTATTTGTCTTTCGATCCCAAATTTTTCAAAGATGGGAACTTTAGAGTCATAAAGCTTTACGATATTGTCTTGATTTGGTGCTATTTCCTGCACGTAATCTTTAATTTGCAAGTATAGGGTTTCGTCGTCTATATAAATATTCGTGAAAGAATCATTGAAGATATCACGAATAATAGAGGCTCCCCTATTTAACTCACTCAACACCTTTGAAGGGTGGTGTGCTCCCTGTAGCTTTTTACACATCGCTGTCCAGCGATCAACGAGATTTTGTAAATCTCTATCCAGTTCTGCTACTTTTTTGCCCTCTGCTACGGTGCGTATAATAACACCAAAACCTTTTGGTCGTATGCTTGTAATTAAGCGTTTGAGCCTTTCCTTTTCTTCTTTCGATTCAATTTTTTGTGAAATTGAAATTCGATCTGAAAATGGGACCAATACAATATAACGTCCGGCTACAGATAGCTCTGAACTTATACGGGGTCCTTTTGTGGAAATGGGTTCTTTAACAATTTGTACCAGAGTTGACTGATTTGATTTGAGGGCATCGTTAATACCTCCATTCTTATCAATCTCTTTTTCAAATGGGAAATCTTTTAAAGAGTAATCTTTAAGCTTACCTGTGCTTACACGTTTTACGAATTTCAAGAGGGAAAGAACTTTAGGACCTAAATCGTGATAGTGCAAAAATGCATCTTTCTCGTAGCCAACATTTACAAATGCGGCATTTAGACCCGGAACGGTCTTTCGGATCTTGGCGATATAAATATCACCTACCGAAAATTTGTTCCCTTCTTCCTCCTTGTGTAATTCTAATAGTCTTCCATCTTTTAAAAGGGCAAAATCAACTTCTTGTGAACTGGATCTTATAAATAATTCGTAGCTCACTTGGCATTAATTTTAGTCCCGACGATCTTATCGGGATGGATTAAACAATAAATTATCACAGGTTTTTAACCCGTCGAAACTATAAGGCTTTCGCAGTATAGTTTCATTTTCAAAGAACGATTTGTTAGTATCGGTCCATCAGGGATGAACCGAATTGTCTTAAACAAAAAAAGTAGTGAAATCACTACTTCTTTTTGTGGCGATTAGCGCGTCTTCTTTTCTTACGCTTGTGCGTCGCTACCTTATGTCTTTTTCTTTTTTTACCACTTGGCATATTTAGAGTGTTTTAAAGGGTCCCGCCCGAAGACGGGACAAGATTATTATTTAACTTCTACATTCGTTTTAACACCTTCAACAAAAATCTTTGCAGGCTTAAATGCTGGGATATTATGTGCAGGGATTTTAATGGTAGTGTTTTTGGAAATATTTCTTCCTGTTTTTTCTGCTCTCGTCTTAATAATAAAGCTACCAAAACCTCTTAGGTATACATTATCACCACTCTCAAGAGATGTCTTTACTTCTTCCATAAAGGTCTCAACAGTAGCTTGTACATCACCTTTTTCCATTCCTAATTTTTCTGAGATCTTCGCTACGATATCTGCTTTCGTCATGTTTTTTTCTTTAAAATATTTATAATAAGTATTGGGTTTGTTTTTCAAGACGGCAAATATAACGATTTTATAATCAAATACTCAAGCGGTAATCTATTAAAATATAAATAGATAACTATTATTTTTGCCAAATGCTCAATACACCTACTTTTTTTGCTAAAAAACTCATTTTGTGGTACTTAGATAATAAACGTGATATGCCATGGCGAGAAACAACCAACCCATATTACATTTGGTTGAGCGAAGTCATACTACAGCAAACGCGAGTGGCGCAAGGATTACCCTATTATTTGAATTTTATTACCGCATATCCCACCGTCCAGGATCTCGCTAAAGCCTCCGAGGACGATATACTAAAACGCTGGCAAGGACTAGGATATTATTCGAGGGCAAGAAATTTACATGCCTCGGCAAAATATGTGGCCGACGAGCTTAACGGCGTCTTTCCAACAACATATAAAGATCTATTGGCTCTTAAAGGTGTAGGTGACTATACGGCTAGTGCAATCGCTTCCATTTGTTATAATGAACCAACAGCTGTGGTGGATGGAAATGTATATCGTGTTTTGGCACGCGTCTTTCAAATTGACACACCTATTAATAGTGCTACGGGAGTAAAAGAGTTTAAACAGTTGGCGCAAGAACTTATCGATACCTCGCAAGCTGGCACATTCAATCAAGCGGTCATGGAATTTGGCGCTCGCCACTGTACACCGCAAAATCCAGATTGCGAAAACTGTGTGATCAACACGCATTGCATGGCCTATAAAAACAATACGGTGGCGCAATTGCCTGTAAAGATAAAAGCTGCCAAAGTGAAATCACGTTACTTTAATTATATGGTGCTAGTTTCTGAAGACAATAAAACCTTGCTTAATCAGCGAACAGGCAAAGGCATTTGGTATAAGTTGTTTGAATTTCCTTTGATTGAAACGACTTCGGAAGTTGATCTCGATCAGTTACAACAAGTCGAAGCGTTTCATAAGTTTAAGGAGGAGCATGCTATTGAATCGATTAGTCTGTATAATGAAAACCAAATTATCCATAAACTTTCGCATCAGCATTTGAATACCCGTTTTTGGATTTGTTCGGTTTCCGAAGCATTTCCTACAGGTATACCCATTAAAGAGGTAGAAACCTATGCGGTGCCTGTGTTGATAGCCGATTTTGTTTCTGAATTTTTCTAATTTCGGGTAGCAAAAGCCTGTGTAGATTTTCTAGGAAGACAATAAGTTATAAGGAGTTTTCAAACATTAAAAAATTAAGTATATTTAGTTTGCAAAGGTTACCTTTGTAAATTACAATGAAACTAAAAATATGAGCGGTACATTAAATAAAGTAATGCTAATTGGGCATACGGGAGATGAAGTGAAAATGCACTATTTTGAGGGTGGCGGCGCAATTGGTCGATTTCCTTTGGCAACCAACGAAACGTATACCAACCGAACCACGGGTGAGAAGGTTTCAAACACCGAATGGCATAACATTGTGGTGCGAAATAAAGGTGCTGAAATTTGTGAAAAATATCTCAAAAAAGGAGACAAAGTTTATATTGAAGGACGTCTAAAAACGAGAAAGTGGCAAGATGATCAAGGAAATGATCGTTATAGTACGGAAATTCAATGTACAGACTTTACATTTTTATCGCCAAAGGCGGAAGGTGGTATGCCGCAAGCAGCCAGCGCAAATACTCCTTCGAATCAAACAACACAGCAATCTGTTCAGAGTCAGCAGGTGTCGCAACCAGCCGCTTCTGAAGAGGATGATCTGCCATTTTAATTTTAACCTGCCAGTCTTTTTGATTGGCCAATTTAGCTACATTGGACATAGAGCCTCCTAGTTTATTATTAATCTCACTTTTATCGTATACCAACGTGGCGAGCGTGGTCTTTTTACTCGTTCTGTTGGTTTGTTCGGCATTAATTAGTGGTGCCGAAGTTGCGTTTTTTTCTTTGTCTTCTACCGATCTTGAAGACCGTGATGATAAACGTTCAAAAAAGTTAGAGGTTGTTGGAAAGCTTCTTTCAAAACCTAAAAAATTGCTTGCCACAATATTGGTTGCAAACAATACCATCAATATTGCTATTGTTCTACTCTTTGAGAATTTGAGTACTATTTGGTTTAAGGGTTGGAACTATATGTTCGACGCTTTTTTCTTTGAAATTAATGCAGTCTTTCTTGTGAAAATTGGTGTTGTTACCTTTCTCATTTTGTTATTTGGAGAGATCCTTCCGAAGATATACGCCAGCCGAAACAAAGTGTTATTCGCTTCGTTTATGGCATATCCGCTAAATGTACTTGATACACTTCTTACCCCTATTAGTATGCCTATGCGTGCTGCAACGATTGCCATTCATAACAAATTCGGAAATCAGAAATCGAATATTACCGTCGACCAACTTTCACAAGCTCTTGAACTTACCGATGAGCGCGATACAACTCAGGAAGAACAAAAGATCTTACAAGGTATTGTGACCTTCGGAAATACAGATACCAAGCAGGTAATGAAGAATCGGATGGATATTTTTGCGCTCAATGAAGAAGCGTCTTTTAAAGATATCATGCCTGAAATTATTGCACGAGGATATTCTAGAATTCCTGTGTATAAAGATAATATTGATACTATCACGGGTGTATTATACGTCAAGGATCTCATGCCTCATATTGACCGCAAGACCTTAGATTGGCAAAGTTTAAAGCGCGATACTTATTTTGTTCCAGAGAATAAAAAATTGGATGATCTGTTGAACGAATTCAAACAAATGAAAATGCACTTGGCCATTGTGGTAGATGAATATGGTGGTACGAGCGGACTCATATCGTTGGAAGATATTATTGAAGAAATTGTAGGTGATATTAGCGATGAATTCGATGACGACGACCTAATTTTCTCCAAACTGGATGACAACACCTTTATTTTTGAGGGAAAAACACCACTAAAAGACTTCTATAAAGCAATTAAGTGGGAAGAAACAGAACTTTTCGACGATTCTAAAGGCGAGGCCGAAACACTTGCGGGTTTTCTATTGGAAATTTCTAAAGGCTTCCCAAAATTGAACGAAGTAATAATTTTTGATCGATTTACGTTTACTATTGAAGCGTTTGACAATAAGCGTATCAAACAGATCAAAGTTCAAATAAGTCCGTTGTAATATGCGATTCATTGCGATAGTTTTACTCACCATTTTATTCATTTCGTGTGAAGATGAAGTCGCGGTTAAACCTGAGGCAAAACTTCGTTTGGAATATCCAAAAGCCTCATATTCTATTGTGAAAACAGCGGCTCCGTATACATTTGAAAAGAATACCGCTGCCACATTGATCCCAAAACGCAATTACGGAATGAACATTCATTATCCAATGATGGATGCTACAGTGTATCTCACATATCAGCCTGTTCGCAATCAGAATTTGGATTCGTTATTATACGATGCGCAGAAACTAACTTATGATCATAATACGCGCGCAGATGCTATTCCCAATCAGGTTTTTATGAATCCAGAGCATACTAGTTATGGGATGTTTTATGAGATCAACGGAAATGCCGCTACACAGGCGCAGTTTTATATAACCGACAGTTTGGATCACTTTTTATTGGGCTCCCTTTATTTTAATACCAAGCCAAATTTTGATTCGCTATATCCAGCGGTGATTTATTTACGGGACGATATGCGTCATATTATGGAGACACTTACTTGGACGCCAATTGAGCATTAGGTTTTCTTCGGAAATTTTAACAGCTGTATTTTTTTAGGTAAAACCAGCTGTTTGCTAGCCGATTTTTGTTTTGTCTTTTTTCCGAAGGATTTCTCAGCCTTTAGGGCGATTTCCTTTTTTCCACACCAACACCCAACTTCGTACTTCCAATAGTTTACAACTAAAAATTTGAATATAAAGCCTCATCTTTGCAGCACATGAAAATGGATCAAAAAAAGTGGATGTATTTGGCGGTTCTGTCGGTTGTATGGGGCAGTTCGTTTATACTTATAAAAAAGTCGCTTATTGGTTTAACGCCGCTTCAATTAGGGGCGCTTCGTACACTTTTTGCGGCAACGTTCCTTTTGATCATTGGTTTTCGTTCTTTAAAGAAGATTCAGAAAAACGAATGGAAGTGGATCGCGATCTCTGCTTTTATGGGAACTTTTATTCCAGCTTTTCTTTTCGCTTTCGCGGAAACGGAAATCGACAGTGCGGTGGCGAGTATCTTAAATTCGACCACACCCATTATGACGCTCGTTCTAGGGGCTTCCATTTTTGCTGTCGGTTTTTCACGGAATCAGTTGTTGGGTGTTATTGTAGGTTTGATAGGGAGTTTTTTGCTTATTTGGAGCGGGTCAGAGGTAAATCCGAATCAAAATTATTGGTATAGTTCATTGGTTTTGGCAGCTTCCGTTTGCTATGCGGTGAACGTCAATATTATTAAAAGATATCTTCAGGAAATTCCTGCTATGGCCATTGCAGTGGGGAATTTTATCGTTTTAGTAATTCCAGCATTTATCGTCTTGTTGTTTTCTGGGTTTTTTGAGAAAGAAGTGATTACTTCCGAAGCCACACACACAGCACTTGGATATCTGGTTATACTTGCCATCGTTGGTACGGGCGTGGCCAAGGTGTTGTTCAATAAACTGGTTCAAATAAGCACGCCGGTATTTGCGTCATCAGTAACCTATACCATACCTGTTGTAGCTTTGCTTTGGGGGCTTTTAGACGGTGAAAAATTCTCTGCCATGCAATTGGGAGCCACATCGGTAATTTTAGTGGGTGTTCTTTTGGCGAATAGAAAATAAAGGAATGGCATTTTATGTATTGAACGTGCTGTAAAATAGTGCTTAAAGACTTTGCAGATTAACTTATTAAAATTATATTTGCACCCCTCTTACGCGAAAGATATTTGTGTAGGTAGCCGAAAGCTGCAAAAACAGAGAGGAGAATTATAAATTAATTTAATTAAACGTTACGCTATGTACGCAATTGTAGAGATAGCAGGGCAGCAACTAAAAGTTGCGAAAGACCAAAGAGTCTTTGTTAATCGTTTAGCTACTGAAGAAGGAAAAAAAGTCGAGTTTGACAATGTCCTTTTGATTGGCGACGGTGATAAAGTTACTATTGGCGCCCCGGCTATAGACGGCGCTCTTATTGGAGCAAAAGTCGTGAGACACCTTAAAGGTGACAAAGTTATTGTTTTCAAAAAGAAAAGAAGAAAAGGTTATCGTGTGAAGAATGGTCACAGACAATCACTTTCTGAAATCGTTATTGAAAGCATTGTAGCTTCAGGATCTAAAAAGGCGAAAGCTAAAAAAGTTGAACCTAAAGCAGAAGTTAAAAAAGAAGCCCCTAAAAAGGAAACAGCAAAAGCTGCTCCAGCAAAAAAAGCCGCTCCTAAGAAAGCTGCTAAAGCAGACGATCTTAAAAAAGTTGAAGGTATTGGTCCTAAAATTGCCGAAACTTTGGCTGAAGCAGGAATTGATACATTTGCTAAATTAGCAAAGACAGATGCTGCTAAGATTGCTGAGATCATTGCAGATGTTCGTGGAAATCACGTAACAGACACATGGCCTGCACAAGCTCAAATGGCTGCCGATGGTAAGTGGGATGAGCTTAAAAAATGGCAAGACGAATTAGACGGTGGTAAAGCATAATTGCGAATCACTCAAGTTTAACTTATATCCTGTTGCATAACGGGAACTTAAAACCGAAACAAAATGGCTCACAAAAAAGGAGTTGGTAGTTCTAAAAACGGTAGAGAATCCGAATCGAAACGCTTAGGTGTAAAGATCTTTGGAGGACAAGCTGCTATTGCTGGAAATATCATTGTAAGACAACGTGGTAATACACATCACCCAGGTGAGAATGTATATGGAGGAAAAGACCATACATTGCACGCTAGAGTAGACGGTGTTGTAAAGTTTACCAAAAAGAAAGATAATAAATCGTATGTAAGTATCGTGCCTTCGGCTGAAGCTTAATCGAGATTTTCTTTTAAACGATTAAAAGCCCCAATCAGAAATTCTGATTGGGGCTTTTTGTTTTTTGATATCAGATCTGAAATAGCTGAAATAAAAAATGTAAACGTATTCATTTTTCGTATCTTCCATAGTATAATCTAAAACCTATTATTATGAAAAAAATCATTATTTGCGGTGCATTAGCATCATCCGTTTTATTTTCAAGTTGCTTAGGATCTTTTAGTGCTTTCAATGGGTTGAAAGACTGGAATATGGATCTTACAGACAGCAAATTTGTCAATAACCTTGCATTTTGGGGATTAAATATTGTTCCTGTTTATGGGCTCTTTTTTCTGGGAGATGTAATAGTCTTTAATGTTATTGAATTCTGGAGTGGCAGTAATCCAATTGCTATGGTCGAAGGCGAAATGGAAACCCAGATTGTACAACACAACGGTACGAATCTAGAAATGAAAGCGACCAAAAACCGCTTTGAGATCAGAATTTTGGATGGAGAACGCGAAGGGGAGCGTCTTGACCTTGTTTATAAGCCTTCTGACAAGTCGTGGAATGCTGTAAAACAAAACGGAGATCTTATTAAATTATCTTCAGTTGAAGACGGACTGATCGTGTATCACTTACCACAAGGAAAGCAGATTAAATTAGATCCTAACACATCGCGTGAGGACGGCCTTGCTCATATTAATAGTGAAATCTATTGTTACCAAGCAGGTAGGTCTCAAGTTGGGATGTAAATAGTAAGCATTTTAAAAAGATAAGGTTCCTTTTTTACTAAAGGAACCTTTTTAATTTTAAGTCCATTTACTTCTCATTGCGAGAGCACAGGGCGATCAAATTGATCCAACGACATAGGGTTCTTTAGGAAGGTCCATTTTTTGTTTTGCGGATAATGCGTTTTGATAAAGTCGGTGGGAGCAGTATGATACCAAAATAGATTCGGACGAAAATCTTGGCTGTGACTTTTTGCCCAGGTGATATCCAAAAGTTGCCATTGGCCAGCGATCTTTACAGCGTTCCACGTGTGATTTACCTTATTGCTAGTTCTAGTTTGACCATTATGTAATTTGGTATACCCGTGAACGATTTCGGCTTTAATGCCAACTTCAGCGCATAGATCGCGAAAGAACATGGCATAGCCACCGCAAAGCGCTTTTTTTCTTTCTAAGGCCTCTTGAACTACATTTGTTTCGGAAGTGTAGATCTCCCGTTGTAATTTTTTGTTAGTGTGCAAAGAATGATCGTACGCTATATTAGCTGCTATCCAATTGAAAATGGCTTTGCTTTTGGTCGCTTCGGAAGGCATGCCGTAGGTAATACTGCGTGCGAGTCGATTGAGATCAATAGTCGAGGTCGATCTCGTAGGTTTTGAAACGACTTCTCTATCACGATCACGATTTATAATATCTCCTATTTGCGCATTTCCGAAGAAGGGAAACGATAATAGTACAAACATGACCATCTGTTTAACAAACATAAAAACTTACTTTCTTAGTAGAGAACGTTGAAAAGTTGTCCCTTCGTATATAGCTGAATGTTTCAAAGAGCCATTAGGATTACACCTTGTGATTTAGTGGCATGTTAAAGCCTGAGTGTGCTTAATAAGGGAGATAGGTATGGTTTTTGAGACACAACTAAAAAACCAAATTATGAAATACCTAGCCATCGTTATTTTATTGAGTCTTAGTTTTTCGTGTATCCCGCTTAAGATCGCTCCCAATATGGA
>Ga0209344_10004766_pt1 | contig 12185 bp, 6 predicted proteins | sample Cruoilmetagenom6_FD_187293 | JGI IMG/M metagenome (GOLD analysis project Ga0209344, IMG submission 187293) | Oil polluted marine microbial communities from Coal Oil Point, Santa Barbara, California, USA - Santa Barbara Oil Seep Sample 6 (SPAdes)... | ecosystem: Environmental > Aquatic > Marine >...
CGTTCCTTTTGCATGGCTAGCGCTTTGTTCCAAACCAAGCGGCAACACCCCGCGAAACGGCGCAATTGCGCCGCCTCTGCTTCGTTGGTCTTGAGTTGGAACTTAAAAGCCTTGAGTTGTTTCATAGGTTCTATTATAGACACCAGACTAAAACCGCGCCTTATATCCCCGCCCTTAACGACGAGGTTTTACGGCGCATCGGATAATAGCCAAAATCCGAGCTTTGGAATGGCGGCAGGCTGCTTTGGGGGGCTGGCCGGGTATTCTGTGAAGCGCATGGTTCTTCTCTTAATGAGGTAAAAGCCGTCTCCAGGCAAGTCGCCGTCTAAGGAACCTCTGCCCAAGACATGAACTCGGTTCTTGCGGCCCTTCTGTCCAGCTTCTTTGTGGACAATCTTCGCAATAGCCCTGCCAACCCGTGCAATTGTCCTGAAATAAGGAATCGCACCTGAGCTTCGCCCAGACTTGATCAGAGGTTCCCTAAGTACTTCGCTGACCTAAATATCAGTTTAGATCCTCAAGTTGCAAAATAATAGAAACCCATCTTCTCCCACCTTTTGACGCATCAACCGCAATTATTTGGAAGCATCCTACTCTGTCCAGCCTCTGTTCGCGTTATACTTCTGATTTCCCATTATCGGTTATAGCTAAATTTATGTCTCTACTTCGTCTCCGTAATATCTGTGTTAGCTTCGGTGGTCCTATCTTGCTGGATCATATCAACTTCACTCTAGTCAAGGGGGAGCGCGTCTGCCTGGTGGGACGCAACGGCTCCGGCAAGTCTACGCTACTCAAAACCATCAATGGAGAGATCCCCCCCGATGAGGGAGTCATCGAAACCAGCGGTGCACTCAAGGTTGCCCGGTTGGAGCAAGAAGTACCACAGAATTATCACGGAAGTGTCTTTGACTTGGTGGCACAGGGCCTGGGAGATATGGCGCCATTGATTCAGAGCTATCAACACATCACCATCGAGCTGGCGGAAAACTATAGTGAAGAAGCATTGAACAAGCTCGAAGTTATCCAAAAAGAACTCGAAGCAAAAGGGGGATGGGTTTTGGAGCAACGGGTCAATAGAGTGTTGAGCCGCCTTGACCTTGATGGCGAACTAAAATTTGAAACACTCTCTGGTGGACTTAAACGACGGGTTCTGCTTGCCCAGGCATTGGTTAAAGAACCCGATATTTTACTGCTTGATGAGCCCACCAATCATTTGGACATGGACTCTATCCAATGGTTAGAATCTTTTCTACTTACATACTCCAGTTCGCTGCTATTTATAAGCCATGACCGTTCGTTTATTCGTGCTCTGTCAACTCGGGTAATCGATCTGGATCGAGGCAGGCTCAGCGATTGGCCAGGTGATTACGACACCTATTTACGCCGAAAGCAGGAAACGCTGGACGCCGAAGAAAAACAAAATGCCTTGTTTGATAAAAAACTCGCTCAGGAAGAAGTGTGGATACGTCAAGGTATTAAAGCCAGACGTACCCGAAATGAAGGGCGCGTGCGTAATTTGGAAGCACTTCGTAAAGAGCGCGCAGAGCGGCGATCGCGGTTAGGTAAAGTCCGCCTGGAAGTCTCTATAGGAGAAAAGAGCGGACAACAAGTTATCGAAGCGAAAAACATTTCTTACCAGTACGGCGACAATTGCGTGGTCAAGGACTTTTCAACTCTGATTTTGCGAAAAGACCGCATTGGAATAATCGGCCCAAACGGTGCTGGCAAATCAACCTTGCTGAAACTATTGCTTGGGCAACTCGTTCCCAATAAGGGAGAGGTAAAAATAGGCACGAATCTCCGCGTTGCTTATTTTGACCAGATGCGTGGTCAACTCGACGAAAAATTATCAGTCCGCGATAATCTGGGCGAAGGCAAAGATACAGTTACCATCAACGGCAGAGATAAGCATGTGATTGGTTATCTGCAAGACTTCTTGTTCAGCCCCGAGCGTGCCAATATGCCGGTAAGCGCCCTCTCCGGGGGAGAGAAAAACCGCCTGCTATTAGCCAAGCTTTTCGCGCGAGAATCCAACTTGCTGATTCTCGACGAGCCGACCAATGACCTGGATATCGAAACCCTGGATTTGATTGAGGAACTTGTTGCCGATTACCCTGGAACCTTGCTTATTGTCAGCCATGATCGAACCTTTCTAAATAACGTGGTCACCAGCACTCTCGCCTTTGAAGGTCATGGCGTTATCAATGAATATGTTGGCGGTTACGACGATTGGTTGCGTCAGCGACAATCCTTGACCAACGCGAAACCAGCCCTCATAAAAGCCAGCGATAAACCCGGTGGAGCAAACAAATCCAGCGAATCTAAAAGCAAAACAAAGCTCAGTTATAAAGATCAGAGAGAGTTGGATGCATTGCCGAAAAAACTGCAGGAACTGGAAGACAAAGTGGCATCATTACAACTTGATCTGGCAGATCTGGCGCTTCATTCCGAGCATGAAAAACTTACCGGTTTGAGTAATGAACTTACACGAACCGAAACAGCGCTTGAAGAACACTTTTTACGCTGGGAAGAACTTGAAAAAAAACGCTAGCAGCGCCGGCGCTTCCCTGAGGATCAAGGATCCTCTGAATAGATCGATAATGAGGATAAACGCCAATAATCGAGTTCTTTCATTAGAATTCCTTTGATCCAGCAGTTAGCAAAACATCTGTTAAATCAGCTTAGGTGTAATTGCTCGTACCTAGAGGAGCCTGGGTCAGCCTCAAACTCATTAGATGAGCGTGGTTGCAAATATAACGCTCCACAAATACCATAAGGGCGTACCGAGGCTACTCAACGCAGCTACAAAACATCCTTACCTTCGGCGAGGTTGATAAGGCGTGGAAAGCACAGTACGGCAGCTCTTCTGCCACTGCCCGCTTGTAATTCATGCAAAATACCCGCTTATTTAAGTTGTCGTAACAAGCCCGGTGTGGTTTTTTCGTGAATGCCATCGCTTGGTGATGCATCGGTCACGGTGACTTGGCCGTTCATTAGCATGGGGAGGAGCCAGTCTCTAAGCTCAATTAGCTTGTTACTTTCTTTTGAATTAACCAGTATTTTATCAATTGTTGGTTGTAGATGCTTAGTAAATCTTTTAAGAATATATTTCTGCGGGCAAATAACTTTTATTGATGAAAAGTCACCTTTATTCATGTTAGCGAAGGTATTTCCTGTCTTCGCTTTAGCAAACATAAAGTGATCTTTCAGGTAAAAATATAATAAATACTGATTTTCAACCTGACTACAAATGACCGTATTTAATTGTTGATTAGTTTGGGAGTTCTCTGTAGCAAAGCCAACAAGACCAGGAGACGCAATACAAGTTACACATATTGCTCCTTTTGGAATGTATTTGTTCGCTTGTGAATCTGCACCAAGATCAGATAATGTCAATTCTGTTTTTGTTATGTGCATATTACATCTGACATCACCAATACATATAAAGGGTATATTACCCTTAAAATTTTCAGGTTTTTTTGTAGATGGTGTTTTCCCGGTAACAATATTAGGCTCAATATCACCAAGAGATCCAACTTCCCACCCATCAGGAATTTCACGCTTTAACGTTTTGTTGTAGACCATTTTTCCGCCGGATGATTTGTAGGGCTTGCCGTTGGCATCGGGGAAGTCGAACTGCACAAACCAATAGTTGTAAATAAGCTTGGCCATGGCCTCTAGCTCTACATTGATAAGGTTGTTGAGTTCTATTTTTTTGTCTATTGCGGTAAGAACCGCCGACACCTTTCTTTGATGATTGATTGGTGGAACCGGGAAAGAAAAATTTTTTATTTGGTCACCGCTTATATGAGGAACAAGAGAGCCTGTATTAATGTTCTTAACGTACTTTGTAAACCAAGGGCTTCCAATGATGTAACGCAGATAATAAATATCTAATGTCTCGCTACCTCGTAATCTTGCTGTTCGCTGTAACAATAAACTAGGCAAATCATCTGGTGCTACTGACGCAAACTTTAAGCCAGCATCAATCCAAGGACGATCCATTGCGAGAACAACGTCCCCCTCTTTCAGTAAATAGCGCCCGTATTTTTCCTTATCTACTCGCGGCCACCGTTTAACTGTGTCCCACCGCAAGCACCCTTGCGCGATATTATCACCACACAAAAGTTTAATATCTGTCAGGTTATCAGTGTAACCTTCACTCTTGAAAGGAAACCCTGTCAAAAAGTCAATGTGATTCTTGAGAGGAGTCTTTTGTATATCACTCACATCTAAGCCCTTTCATGCTTTGACTAATCAACCCTTCCAATTCCCTGGATTGTTTGAACAAATCATTGAGATTGGATTCAAAAGTATTCAACTTTTCTGAAAATACTTCTGGTGTAATATCCACATACTCAATCTTCACTTCAAAATACTGCCCGGCACTCAAGGAATAATTTTTAACCTGAATATCCTCATAACCCACCACCACCGAGAAACCATCCACCGCATCTTTGTCGTTGAAGGTGTCGATGATCTGCGCTTCATCGGCGGGGCTTAACAGCGTTTTCTGGTTTTTACCTTCTTTGACTTTCTCGCCCAGGTTCGACGCATCAATCAGCACCACATCACCCTGGTTTTCTTTATCAATAAACAGGATGGAAACATTGGTGCCGGTGTTGGCAAAAATATTCGACGGCATACTGACTACTCCGGCCAGCATTTTTTCATCCACCAGCTTTTGGCGAATCTTTTTATCGATACCGCTTTGGGCGGTAATAAAGCCGGTCGGCACCACCACAGCGGCTTTGCCGTTTTCCTTTAGCGAAAAGATGATGTGTTGCAGGAACATCAAATAGATGGCCATCGACTCTTTCTTTTTGGCGGGTACTTTGGGAATGCCGGCAAAAAAGCGTTCGTGGTTTTCTTTGCTGTCCAGGTCGGCGCTGAAGTCTGAGAAATCGAGTTTGAAGGGTGGATTGGAGACGATGTAATCAAATCGCTCCAATGCACCATTGGCCTGCTTGTGGTACGGCTCCAGTATGGTGTTGCCTTTGATAATGTTGTGGATGGAGTGAACCAAATCATTGAGGATAAGGTTTAAGCGCAAGAGGCCGGATGATTTTTGTGAAATATCTTGTGAGTAAATAGTACATTTATCTTCGCCGATTTCATGGGCGAGGTTCATTAACAGGCTGCCTGAACCGGCAGAGGGGTCGTAGCAGGTGACGTTATAAACCTTGCCCTTTTGTGCTTTGGGTACAAGACAGCGCGCCATCACTTTTGAGACGGCGTGGGGGGTAAAGTACTCGGCATATTTGCCGCCGCTGTTGGTGTTGTAGTCTTTGATCAGGTACTCAAAGATGGTGGCGTAGAAATCAAATTTCTCGTGAAAGATATGCTCAAAGCTAAAGCCGGTGAGTTTGTTAACGATGGCTTTGCAGAACTCATCCCGTTTGTCGGTGACGTAGCGGCTTAAATTATCAAACAGCACGATTTTCTCGCCGCCATCGGTAAGCACTGAGAATATTTCGCTGTTCTCTCTGGCGATGTCGGTGAGGGTGGTGTCGAATATATCGGCAAAATTGGCTTCGTTTTGTTTGGCAAACAGTGAGGATATAAAGTGGTCGGGGCTGATACGGGCTACGCTGGGGCTTAAACGCATGTTCAGCTTTTTTATGTCTTTTTCAGTATAAGCTTGCAGAGCCTCTTCCCAGTTTTCGGCAGTCGCAATGCTTTTATCTATTTTTTTTATTTCGTGAATGTATTTGTCATTCAGAAATTTATACAAAAATACCTGTGTGATGATTTTAAATTCGTTGCCGTCATTACCCAGACCATAATTGGCACAAACACTTTTTAAGTCATCAATCAGTTCTTTGGTCTGTTGTTGGAATTGTTGCGTTTTACTCATTCTGCTCTCTTTTGCAAAGGTCTCTTAGTAGGCTAGTAGGCGTTCACGCCGTGATATTCGTTTATATACTCTTTAACAATGAGTTGATTAATTAGCTCAACCGATTCTATTTCCAGGTTTATGCCTTGTTTTTCTTCAAATACATCAAAAATGATTGGCGGTATCATTTGATTAATAAAGTTTTCGTTTTCAAGTAATTTTGAGTTTTGTTCTATGTTCTTGTCTACTTCTGTTTTTAAACCCATGAGGGCTTCAAACAGTTTACTCTTGCTGTCGGTGAGGGGGTCTTTTTCCATCAGCCGTTTGTGTAAGCGAGCGTATTTTTCATCATTGTCATATTTGGCTTTTAATAGCTGGTTTTTACGTTCCAGCTCTTTGGCTTTGTTGTAAATTTCGTTTAGAGCTTTGATGTTGCTTTCCATCTGCTCTTTGGAGACTTCGCTGAGGTTTTTCTTTTTAAATAATCGCTCCAGCTCTTCTTTCAGTGAGATAAACTCGGGGTCTTGTGGGTCAAAGTTGTCGCCCAAGGCTTCGCGTGTTTTTTGCAGGCTGTCTTTTAATTGGTCGGCAATGACCATCTCTTCTTCTTTGACCTTGGTGAAGGCAAAGATCACGTCTTCCAAGGCGATATTGAGCAGGTTTGTACTGTCCAGGTTATTTTCCAGCGCCTCTTTGATGTTGATAAGGGCGAGGCGATTGTTGGCTTCCCTTGATAAGACGGTGAGTGTTTTAAAGTCGAGCTTTTCGAGCAAAGTATCATCGCCTGATAAACGAATCAGATTATACAGGCTTTTGGCATTGTTTAAGGCGCGGGTGATTTTTAACATTTCACCGCGAGCGTCAATTTGGCTGATTTGTTCGGAGAAAACCTCGGCATTGCGGGTATCAAAGTGAAACAGGACGTCTTTGATTTCTTCTATTTCTTGCTCTATTTCTTCGTGTGATTTGAACAGGTTACTGTAGTGCTCTATTTCATCACCGAGTTCTGACTGTAATTCTTTAAAATAGTCTTTATTGGTTTTTTCAAACTCTTTTTCAATGTCGGCAAAATCGACCACGTAGCCATAGTCAAAGCCTTGGTAGATGCGATTCACGCGGGTGAGGGTTTGCAACAGGTTGTGGGCTTTAATCACGCGGCCTATGTAGAGTTTTTTAAGGCGTGGGGCATCAAAGCCGGTGAGCAGCATGTTGTAGACAAACAGGAAGTCTATTTTGCCTTCTTTGAAGTCTTCGACTAATTGTTTGCGCTCATTTTTGGTGCCGATGTCATGCAAAATTACAGCAGCGGTACTTACTTTGCTATCTTGTTTCTTTTTGGCGTTATAGCCAGGGCGTGGTTCAGCAGCCATTGCTAAGGTTGGTGCTTCTTGTTCAGCATATTTACTTTGAAACACCTCGTACATCATTTTGGCCTGTTCGGATGAGTCGCAAACTACCATACCGCCGATGCTGTTGTTGTTCATGCCGATACGGGCTTGTTCAAAGTCTTTGACGATGTAGTCCAGCATTGGCTCAACAAATTTTGGATGGGCGTATACGAGTTTTTTATCACCATTGCCTTTGAGTATTTTGATCTCTTCTAACGCTTTTTGCAGGGTGAGTTCGTAGTTGGTTTTGATCTCTTCACGGATTAGGCGCAGGGTGTAGCCGTCTTTAATTGAGGCGTTGTAGTAGTACTTGTGTATGTAACCTCCAAACAGTGTTTTGGAGTTGTACTCTTCACCTAATAGCGGCGTACCGGTTAAACCGATTTTGATTGAGTTGCGGTCGGATTGCTCCAGGTTGGCTAAAAAGCTGCCTTTAGGATTATAGCTGCGGTGGACTTCATCTAAAAAGAAGACGCGCTGAACGTTGAGGTTGTAGTCACTGTTTTTGGTAACGGCGGGGTCATCTTTGAATTTTTGAATATTAACAACGGTGATTTCTGCCTTGCCGGAGTTGTTGTGAATGGCGGCGGTCTGCTTGATGTCCTTTGCGAAGTCTTCACGCGAGTCGATATTGTGAACCACTAAACCCCGTGATTTGAACTCTTTACCGGCTTGAATCAGCAAATCGAGCCTATCGACAATAAAGTAGAACTTGGCAATTACGCCCTTTTTTTGGAAGTAATCCGCAAGGTATTTAACGTTGTAGTAGGCCAGCGCTGTTTTGCCGCTGCCTTGCGTGTGCCAGATAATGCCTTTTTTAACGCCCTCTTCCAGCTTTTGCTCTATCGCTTTGGTAGCGAACATTTGCGGGTAGCGCATGATGTGCTTTTGCAAGCCCGTACGTTCTTTTACATAGGCTAAGGCAAACTCCAACACAAAGGCTATGCGTTCACGCTGAAACAGCGAGGTGCAGATTCGGTTAGTAGGCGTATCGGGGCTTTTGTTCTTCGCAAACTCTAGCTTGTCTTTGATGCTCAACAGGTTGTTGTCTTTTAGCACTGTGGTTTCATGGGCATCATCCACCGTAGAGAGCAGTTCGTTCAGGTTAAATTCTTGCTCTTCACGGAAATAGTTAAAACTTGGCTTTTGATATGAGGTAGTAGCATAAAATGCGCCCTCAATTGGCATCGGTGATCTGTCGTCATAGTCCATATTGTTCGAGAACACCATCAACTGCGTGAGGTTGACGAATTTTCTAAACTTCTTGTTTTGAAAGCGTGTTTGAATGCGTTTGTGTTCGGCCAATATGCCGTCTTTGTTATTGGGCTTTTTGACCTCAATAAATGCCAGTGGCAGGCCGTTAATGAGCAAAATGATGTCAGGGCGGAATTCTTCATCATCTTTTTTATAGGTGAGTTCAGTGACAACGTTGAAGGTGTTGTTGTCGAAATTTTCAAAGTCGATTAAGCGAGTGCCCGGTTTATTGATGAGCTTTTCGTAGAAGGCTTTGCCCAGGTCTTCGTTTTCGAGGCAGAGTGATATTTCATCAAAGCATTGGCTGGCTTCAAGGTCGCTAAGGTTGGGGTTTATGCGCTTAATACTTTTATGAAAAATATCGGTGAAGATGTTGCTTGATTCATCCCATGTAAGCTTTGGGTCTTTTAGAGGCAGGTATTCATACCCTAAACGCATCAAATGCAGAATAGTGGGGATTTTTACTCTTGAGTCTTCGTTGAACTTCACCTTTTACAGCACTCCCTGAGTATATTTAGTATCACCTGGTACAACTCTAGTACAATTAGGACAAAGATTGGAAGATTACAGCAAGTGGTTAAAACATACAGATTAAAGCAGTGGCCTTGTCACTCTATATTCAACCAGCAAGATGACCACCAAAAGATGCAAACGAAACGTGACTTTTTCTTTTAGTAGTACCGTAAGTAGTACTTCCAAGAGTAGAATTGATTTATATTGTTATTTTTCAACATATTAAGATAGCTTGGATTCAAAAAGCCGTTTAAAGAAAATAAAGGGTAGCGTCCCCTTTTAATGCCCTGATATATTTCGTTTATATGCTATTCTTGACGATGTAGTTTCACCTTTCCCGATACCAGGCAATGGCCACCAACGGTAGAAGCTATATGTATCTTGCAGTTAATTCCAAAGAAAAGAGACCTATCTCAGGAAAGGAAATTGCTCGTGAAAAAAATCGTTTCAAACATCCAGTTCGTTGCGGTCATGCTGTTGGGGATCGCTGCCTTGGTTCCATTCTACCCGGCTGTTGCAAGCTCGCAACAGAGCTCCTCTCAAAGCGGAGTAGTCCTGCCACCGGGTTCCAGCTCATCAATCCGTGCCCTTGAAGGCATGACGTTCACTATATCGCTCCAGCAGGCTCTGCACCCAGGATACGAATGGCTCTGCGATAATTATGACCAGCAATATGTCTCCTTGTTGAATGAAGATCATGCCGCACCAGCCGACGGTACTATCGGGACTACATACAAAGAATCTATATTTCTGGCCTTGAATGCGGGCAAGACATTTATCTCATGCGGCTACTATGGAATGGGTTCTTCCGGCATCCCTGGGGACCTCATTGCAAGCCACAGGGTCCAGGTCAGGATATTAAAATCTCTGATACCCCATGTGGGTATTCCAACCGATGTTGGGAAGATACAGATGGATGTCCAGCCATCTTTGACCAATGCTGCTGGCACATTGGTCGTGGTGAGCGGTGAATTCAGAGCATCAAACTATACTGTCAGCCACCATGGTCACAGGATCATCGGAAAAAAAGTATTGGTATGGGGAAATGTAAATCAAAGCGGTTCTGTAGGCGCGATGGTTATTACACCGTGGGAGTTCACTGAGGATATTGGCTCGCTGGAGCCCGGATCATACACAGTGGAGCTGTTTCTCAACGGGCAAAGTGTTGCCGATACTGAATTTATGTTACCGAACTGAATGAACCATGTAATCCCTGCTGTGAAGTCGAGGTTGGCGCGATGGCTGCTATCACAAATCCAGCCATCGCGCCATTCGGCTAGCGTCCCCTTTAATCCTTCGAGAAGGCAATGATAAAGTTAAACGGGATCATTCAGATTACAGGAATTGGTTTCGCTGTGATCATCTTCACTATCACCGGGAAAAATATGATGAAGGCTGACGCGAACGAAAATACCGAAAGCATCGTGCTGGGCATGGGCTGTTTCTGGGGGGCGGAAAAACGCATGAGCGCCATTGACGGCGTGGTTAACGTGGAAAGCGGTTATGCCGGTGGTGATGCAGTAAAAGCGGGTTATCAGGATGTTCTGGCGCTGGAAAACCGGATTCGATTCGGTCAGGTTGATGGTCGCAATCATGCTGAAGTGGTCAAGGTCACCTTCGATACGGATCGGGTTCCGCTGGAAACTATTTTGACCAACTTTTGGGAAAATCATGATCCTACCCAGGGTGATCGGCAGGGCAACGATGTGGGCTCCAATTATCGCAGTGCCATCTATATTCAGGATGCCCGCCAGGAAGCTATCGCCCAAAAAACTTTGGCGACTTATCAGGTTGCATTAGGTCAGGCAGGCTATTCTGCCATTACCACCGAAATTGCGCCTGTGAAAAACTATATCATTGCCGAGTCATACCATCAGGATTATTTGCAGAAAAACCCCAATGGTTACTGCGGACTCGGAGGAACAGGTGTCGCTTATCCCACCGAACAGGTAGAAAACAGCACCAGGTTATCCCAATCGAGCCATGCCATAGCGTTGAAAAGCGATGCATTGAACTATGAGCGCCAACTGATAGTTTTTGAGGCGGAGCAATGCGCTTATTGCAAACTGTTCCAGAAAGATATTATGAGCCAATGGAAGGCGAATGTAGCGATTATCTCTTCGTTTAATCCAGACATGCCCAAGGGCTGGGAACTGGAAAACACCATTTTTGCCACGCCGACTATCGTGCTTTTTGAACGCGGACGGGAAGTTTCCCGCTACACTGGTTATAACGGCGAAAAAGAGCGTTTCTGGAAATGGCTTGGTATTCAGCTTTTGACGCCAGAACAGCGTAAGATCGCTTTTGATGAGGGTACCGAGCGCGCGTTCAGTGGATCACATCTCGATGAAAAACGCTCCGGCAAATTCGTTGATCCCATAACGGGTGATGCGCTTTTTTTAAGTAACAGCAAGTTTGAAAGCGGTAGCGGATGGCCAAGCTTCTTCCAGCCCGTTGAAGACGCCATCACCCTGCACGAAGATTTCTCTCATGGCATGAAACGCGTCGAGGTGCGCAGCGCGAGCTCTGGAATTCATCTGGGTCATGTCTTCAATGATGGGCCGCCGCCTTCTCGCAAGCGCTATTGCATCAATGGAAAAGTGCTGGGTTTTGTTCCCGATGATGGGGGGTAAGAATAAGATCCGACCTATAGGTCGCATCCGGTCGAATTTAGAAATAATTCCCTCTCATGTCAGCGTGAAAAACCCCACGGTTTCGGTGAGACGCTTGGCCTGATCACTCAAGGCAGAAAATGCGATGGAGTTCTCTTGAACCAGTGCGTTGTTTTCCCGGGTCAACTCATTAACTTCTATCATGGCGCCAGCCACTTGATCCGTAGTTGTTCGCTGGATCTCCATGGAAAAGGCCACATCTGCTACGCGTTGGCTTACATCATCCATACCTTTGAGAATCTCGGCGCAGGACTCGGAACTCTTGCTCGACAAGGCGCTACCTTCACCCGCTAGTTGAATAATGCCATCAATCAGGCGCTTAATGTCTTTGGCATTCTCGGCGCTGGACTGGGACAGGATTCGTATTTCCTGAGCCACTACCGCGAACCCCTGGCCGTTCCGACCGGCATTAGCAGCTTCAATGGCTGCATTGATAGCCAGAATAGAAGACTTCCTGCTGATACTGCTCCGCCAGAACCAACTCGGTTTTCTCCCCACTTGTCGTAGTGATGTTCGGGACGG
>Ga0209344_10004767_pt1 | contig 12183 bp, 16 predicted proteins | sample Cruoilmetagenom6_FD_187293 | JGI IMG/M metagenome (GOLD analysis project Ga0209344, IMG submission 187293) | Oil polluted marine microbial communities from Coal Oil Point, Santa Barbara, California, USA - Santa Barbara Oil Seep Sample 6 (SPAdes)... | ecosystem: Environmental > Aquatic > Marine...
CAATGTATAAATTTGGTTGGGCAGTGGGTTCTAATTTCATATCTTATTGTTTTGGTGAACTTTAAAGATACGAGACTCGCTGCTTTTTCATAGATGCTAAGCGTAATGCGGGCTGAGTGGCTAAAATTGAGTATTTTGGCATCTATCAAAGTTTGGTGCAGGCGGACAGTGAATCGCTCCGAAATCCCGCACTACGCTTATACTTGACCGTTGTGCACAAGCTAAAAAAAACGACCAAGGAACTAAATGACGACAGAAAAACGATATGAGCTTTTAAAGGGACTTCCACCATATGGACCGATGTATATTCCAATTTCGGGTGACGAAGAACCATTTTACTCTGAAGGATATGTCGTGAAATTCAAGAAATCTGACGGAGAAGAATGGGTCGCCAATTTCAGACCAGGTTGGACTGACTATAACAACATCTTCGACTTTCCAGAACACAATATAATTGTCGTTTTCGCAGGTGGACAAGGGTACATAATGAACCCAGACGAACAGAAACCCAAAATGACTTTCGGACTGACAATCAAAGACGTAATACAAAAAGAAGATGGAAGCTTGATTTGCTCTGACGACATCTACATTTTGATGCTTGACAATAAAACAGGTGAAATTTGGAAAAGCGACAGAGTTTCGTGGGACGGAATTAAAGACTTGAAACTCGTTGACAATAAAATAAGTGGACAAACTTATGACCCGACAAATGATGACCAACCTTGGTCTGAATTTGAACTCGACCTCGAAACGAAGGAAATAAAGGGCGGTTCATTTCAAGAATTCCTCGACAGGAACGAACATCTTGAAGTCCAAGAAAACGGAATGTTAAGAGAGAAAACTCATACCGATAAAAAACCTTGGTGGAAGATTTGGTAGATAAAAATGAAAAAAGCCAGTGCACAACAATGTATAAGCGTAATGCGGGCTGAACGGCTAAAATTGAGCATTTTTGCTCCTAATAAATTTTGCGATGGGCGGACAGTGAATTGCTTCGAAAACCCGCACTACGCTTATACTTGGCCGTTAGCTGCCACCATAGAAAAACCGACCGATAACAAAGACAGTAAATGGGAAAGACATTACGAAGAATAAGAACTCATAAAAAAGCGAAACAGACTATAAACAGTTTCTATGACAATGACTCACATTGCTTAATCATACACTATTCTTGCGAAAGTTTTTATGACATTAAAGACGGGAAAACACCCCGAATAACGTCAATTGCGGTAAGATATTTACAGACAGCTCAAACAAAATCATTTTCAATTCACAAGGTTGCTGAACTCAAACAAATTTCAATTGACCAAATAAATGGCAATTATGACCAACTTGAAAAAGATATGCTCAAAGAATTTTACAAATTTGTTGAAGAGCATAAAGACTACAAGTGGATACATTGGAATATGCGTGACATAAATTATGGCTTTGAAGCATTAAAATATCGAGCGACAGTTTTGGGAACTAAGACTTATGACATAAAAGACGAGAATAAATTTGACCTTGCTAGATTGCTCATTGACAAATACGGAAAAGGATATTCAAGTCATCCAAGACTTCCTTCAATTTTAGAAATGAATAAAATTTCATCAAAGCATTGGCTAAATGGTGACGAAGAAGCAATGGCTTTCGAGAACAAAGAATATGTAAAACTTCACCAATCAACACTTGCAAAAGTTGATGTAATGGAAAACATTCTAAAACTAACCGCTGAAGAGAGTTTAAAAACAAAATCAAAACTAAAAGACATTTATGGCATTAGCCCACAAGGACTATTTGAACTTGCGAAAGACCATTGGATTTACAGTTTAGTTCTAGTTTTACTATCCGCTTTACTTGGAGCAATTTTTAGCAATATTCTTAACAACTAAGCAATGACTAAAAAAATAAAAACAATTACTGTCACAAATGATATTATTGAAAAGTTGAATGAAGCAATTAAAATATCTTTGGAGTTTGAAGAGTTGACACAAAAACAAATGAATATTACTAGCATAGTCGGTGAAGTTCTGACTTGTAAGAAACACAATTTAGAACTTGTCATAGACGACATAAATGCAGGTTTTGACGCATTGGATAAAGAAGGAAAAAGAGTACAAATAAAAACAAGAAGATTTAAGGGAGTTAATACAGCAATGACAGGCACATTGTTAGACAAAAATTATACTGTTCCATTTGACTATGCAATTTTGGTTCTTCTAAACGAAAAATATGAGTTTATTGACGACTATTTTATAAGTTCGGATTCTATCATCGGACACTTTGAAAGAATAAACAATAACAGATTAAATATTGGGAAACCAAAGAGGAAAAATATGTCTATATCACAATTCAAAGCACTTGCAAATGGACAAAAAAGAATGGCGAGCAGCTAACAGCCGTTTTGCAAAAGCGGGGGGTTCGTGCTTCTATGACAGTGAAGTGCTAAATTCAAGTTTTGTGCATCTAATGAAGTTTAGTGCTGGAATTCCCCGCCTTCGCAAAGCGGCAAAACGTTACCACACATTTGAGAAAAACACTTTTCATATCGACAATTTTAGTTTTGAACTCAATCTTTTCGTTTGCCCAAAACAGAATTGAACTGATTCCTATTGATTGCAGTCAAGAAAATGGATTTACAATGTTTTTATTGAATAGAGCAAATCCAACAATTCGGACTGAACAAAAATTTGACCAAGAAGAAAAATATTGGGGAAATCAAAAAAAGATTATAGTCAATAATTCGGACATTTTAAAAATCGAATACACTAACATTTTCGGACAGATAATTGACACAACGTTTACAAACGCAAAGGAACTGTCTGAAATAAAAATCTGTGTGAATAAATACAAAGATTACGAAAAAAAATCTCTGATAAAAGAATCAATTCAAAATAAAGAAAGTTGGGTTTTAAGTTCAACTTGGGGACATCAAACCTTTGAATCTGACAAACTGATTTTTAAACCTAAAAATGGATTCTTAAAATTTAAATATTACAAAAACGGAAAAAAAATAAAACGTGGTAAAATAAAAATAACGGAATCAATAATTAACAGAATAGCTCTGTTTGAACGCAAACTGACTTTAATGCAAAATGCTGACAATTCTTGTAATTTCGGAGTGAGTTATAATCTTGAAAATGGAACTGAAAAAATAAGATTTCAAGACGACAGTTGTTCTGGATTTTCGAACGAACAATTACTAACTGAATTAAAAATAATAAAATAAAAAACGTGTGGTAACAATGTATAACCGCAATTACGGCGGATTCGACTACGTCCGAATCCACTCGGAATTGCTAACGTCAGTTCTTAACCGAAAATCATTAACTTTAAATCCGTAACTGACGGTTATACGAGACCGTCAGACTGTCTCAAAACTTAATAACTCTGTGGATAAGTAGGAGTTTTTTTCCCCTTCAAAACCCCCGTATTTCCGTATCTTCATGCCATGGAATATCTACAGGGACAAGACCGCCAGCAACTGGCCCTCTACACCACCTGCCTCGACGAGATGGTGCCGGCGGACAACAGCGTCCGCTTTATCGATCGATTCGTCGTGGCACTCGATCTGGAAGAGCTGGGGTTTGCCGCCCTGCCCGCACAGGGCCGTCCGCCGTACGACCCGGCAGACCTGCTCAAGCTCTACATCTATGGCTACATGAACCGTATGCGGTCGTCAAGGGAACTGGAGAAGGAATGCCATCGCAACCTGGAGGTCATATGGCTCTTGAAAAACCTGAAGCCTGACCACAATACCATTGCACGCTTCAGGAAGGACAACCCAAAGGCCATAAAACGTGTCTTCAGGGAGAGCGTGAGCATCGCCCGGAACTTCAACCTCATAGGGGGAGAGCTCATAGCGGGCGACTCCACCAAGCTGCGGGCCCAGAACAGCAAGAAGAACAATTACAACAGGAAGAAGGTCCAGCGCCATTTGGATTACATTGACAATAAACTGGAGGAACACAATAAAGCCCTGGCCACGGCCGACGGCGACCGGAAAGAGGCACTGGAAAGACAGGTGGGGCACCGCAGGGCGCAACGCAAGAAGTATGAGCAGCTCCAAAAGAAGTTGGGAGAAGATAGGTCCTCTGGGAATCCGCAGATCTCCACATCAGACCCGGACAGCAGGCACCAGATCGTACGGGGGCCGATCACGGAAGTGAGCTATACCGCACAGACCACTGTTGATGCGGACCACAAATTGTTACTGGACTACAAGCTCACCAACCAAAATGACAAGAAAGCGATGGGGATGATGCTCAGAAGGGCGAAATCCATTCTAAGGACCAGCCAGTTCACGGCGCTTTATGACAAGGGATACCATACGGGCAGCGAATTGAGGACAGCGGATGCCCTCGGGATAAGCACCTTGGTCGCCATTCCGGAGATAGGCAGGGCAAGCCAGGCACCAAATCCGGATTATAACGCAGAGAACTTCACATACGACATCGAAAAGGACACCTACACCTGTCCGCAGGGAAATGAACTGAGCTCCAACCAGACCTGGTACAGCACAAGGAACTACCGCTTTAAGCAATACAAGACCACGGCCTGCAAGAAATGCCCCGTACGCCACGAATGCACCAGGGCCCGGGCCAATGGCAAGGTCGTACAACGAAGTGAATTTACCCAGAACATACGGAACAATGCGGACAGGGTCGCCCAGAACGAGGAGCTCTATAAAAAACGGCAGGCACTGGTGGAACATCCTTTTGGCACCATCAAACGGCAATGGGGGTTCGACCATATCATGACCAAAAAAGGCCTTGAGAGTGCCTCGGCGGATTTTGGCCTGATTGCGCTGGCATACAACCTCAAACGAATGCTAAAGCTGGGGATAACGCTTGCAGGGTGGCCTGTTTTGCTGCTTTTATGGCCTGAAAGGGCGCTTTCCCTTCACAAACATGCCCTCAAAACGATTTTTGGGGCAAAAGGCCGATCTTTCAACTTTTACTCCATTTACTTGCCGAAAATGGAATTAAAAACTATTTTCAACAATTGAAGGGCAGTTTTGAGACAGACTGCCGTTAGCGGTCAGTGTAAAAAATTTCAAAATCCTAAAATTTGTTAAAACAAAATATATCGCTTGCGATTTAATCTTCAAAGATATACTTTTACACTTAAATATTTATCATTCACTTTAAATTAAATCACTATGAAGTACAATCAATTAGGAAATTCAGGAATTTTAGTTTCAGAACTTTGTATGGGAACGATGAGTTTTGGTAGCAGTGGCTACTGGAGTGTGGTAGGTTCTCTAGGCTATGAAGATAGCAAGCGATTAGTGGACATCGCCATAGACTCTGGCATTAATTACTTCGATTCTGCTGATGTTTATTCTCACGGCCAATCGGAAGATATTTTAGGAAAAGCAGTGAAAGACAAAAGAAAGGATGTCATCATTGCTACCAAAGTCCGCGGTAGAATGAGTAAAGAAATTAATGATGTGGGCCTTTCCAGAAAACACATTATCGAGAGTTGTCACAACAGTTTAAAACGATTGGGTACCGACTATATCGACCATTATGTACTTCATAGTTACGATCCAATTACTCCTTTTGAAGAAACCATTTCAACCCTTGATGACCTCGTTTCACAAGGAAAAATTAGATATTATGGGGTAAGTAACTTCCCGGCTTGGCAGCTAATGAAGTTTATCAACACCGCTGAAAAAAATCATTGGGAAAAACCCGTCTCATTGCAAGCCATTTATTCACTTATATCCAGAGATGTAGAATATGAATTGATACCGCTTTGCTTGGATCAAAAACTAGCCTTTACCCCTTGGTCGCCACTTGGAGGCGGATTTTTAACCGGTAAATACAGAAAAGACAAGCCAATGCCGGAAGGAGCAAGAAGAACCAATGAAGAGCAGAATTTTATTCAAATCGATCCGGAAAAAGGCTATGCTATTGTTGATGAGTTGGAAAAAATTGCCAACAAACACAAGGCTTCTATAGCACAAGCAGCCCTAAATTATCTTTTGAGAAAACCCGGAGTAACTTCCGTACTTATTGGAGCTACCAAGCCTCACCAGTTGGAAGACAACATCAAAACTACTACCTGGGAAATGGATGCAGAAGATGTTAAAATCCTGGATGAGCTAACAGCATTAAACCCTATTTATCCTTATTGGATGTTGCAGTTTACAGCTATGGATAGAGCCAATGGAGATTTCTTTTTATAAAATTTAAAAACCAAACAGAATGAATACGATAAATTTTAAAACATACATTTTATTGCTTTTTACACTCCTTTTTAGTGTAGAAACTCTGACTGCCCAAAACAGCAAAGAAAATGTAAAAAGCAAGGTTAAAACTGAAGAAATTACCTATAAAGATGGCGAGGTTACACTCAATGGCGTTGTTTATTATCCTGCAAAGCAAAAGGGAAAACAACCTGCCATTTTAGTAGTGCCCGAATGGTGGGGGCTGAACGACTATGTGAAAAATCGTGCTAAAATGTTGGCAGAGTTAGGCTATGTAGCTATGGCGGTGGATATGTACGGTAATGGATTGGTCGTAGAAAACCCTGCCGATGCCCAGGCCAATGCCGGAAGGTTTTATGGGGATCCTAACCTGATAAAAAGTCGGATGCAGGCGGCTTATGATGCTGTAGTTCAACTACAACAGGTGGACGCTTCAAAAGTAAGTGCCATAGGTTATTGCTTTGGCGGAACGGTTTCGCTTTTTGCTGCCAGCTTAGGGGTACCATTAGAAACTGTGGTTAGTTTTCACGGTGGACTAAGCGGCTTTCAAGCTAGTCCTGCAATGAAAAACACCAAAGTATTGGTTTGCCACGGTGAAAGTGATTCGTTTGTGCCGCAAGCTGATGTGGATAATTTTCATCAACAAATGAAAGACAACAACATTACCTACCAGTTTAAGTCTTATGCTGATGCCACACACGCTTTTACCAATAAAGCATCTACAGCTACCGGGGAAAAATTCAACCTTCCCATTTCCTACAATGAAGCTGCCGACAAAGCTTCTTGGAAGGATATGAAAGCCTTTTTCAAAACTTATTTTCCAACTAAAAAGTAATTAAAATGGAAGCGAGCTTATTTGAACTTGAGGCAAAAAAACTCAACGGAGAAACCATTTCTTTGAAAGAGTTTGAAGGTAAAACCATAGTGGTGGTAAATACTGCTAGCAAGTGCGGACTTACCCCACAATATGAGGGATTGGAAAATTTGTATAAAATATACAAAGACAAGGGGTTGGTTATTTTGGGATTTCCTTGCAACCAATTCGGAAAGCAGGAACAAGGCACAGCCAATGAGATTAGTGAATTTTGCGAAATTAATTACGGGGTAAGTTTTCCTATGTTCGACAAGGTAGAAGTCAATGGGCCCAATGCTCACCCCGTTTTTAAGTATTTAAAATCCAAACTTGGAGGCATTTTAGGTAGCAACATCAAATGGAATTTTACCAAATTTGTCATTGATAAAAACGGAAAGCCGGTCAAACGATTTGCTCCTACCACCAAGCCGGAGAAAATGGAAAGTTACCTGCGAAAAATTCTTTAAAAATGAAAAATTCTGCTGAATTAGAAATTGAAAATCAGTATTGTTTTCCGATATACGCAGCATCTAGAGTGGTAACCAAACTTTATACGCCCCTGCTCAACGAGTTGGGGCTTACTTACCCTCAATATTTAACGATGTTGGTGCTCTGGCAATACCAAAACCTGACGGTAAATGATATTGGCAGTAAACTAATGCTGGAGTCCAACACCCTGACTCCCTTGCTTAAAAGGTTGGAAAGTCAAGGTTTTATTTCAAGGAAACGCTCTAGTAGTGACGAACGTGTAGTGGAGATAAGCCTTACAGAAAAAGGAATAAATTTAAAAAAGAAGGCGAGTTACATACCTGAAAAATTATCTTGCTCCATTAGTCATTCAGGGATAAGTCAAGAAGAAATGGACCAGATGAAACATACCTTGCAAAAGCTAATTGCCTTAACTAAAGAGCATCATTGTAAATAATTTTAAACAAAGTATAACCAAAAAATAATTGAATATGCAAAATTTTAAAAATCACGTCCGTTACAATCCACTTCATCATTTTATTCTATCTCCGCTCACACTTGTTGGGGTGATATTGAGTATTGTATTGCTATTCTCTGACCACAGTCTGACTGAAAAAATCTTTTTTCTGATTTTAGCTTTAAGTGTTTTTCTCGCTTCTTTAATAGCTAGATTGTATGCCACAAAAAATCAAGACAGAACCATAAGAGCAGAACTACGATTACGCTATTATATTTTGACAGGCAACAGATTAGAAGAATTAGAAGATAAATTAACTATGGCACAACTGGTTGCCACTAGATTTGCATCAGATGAAGAATTAGCAGCATTGATAGAGCGAGCAGCCAAAGAAAACCTTAGTCCAAAAGCCATAAAAGAAAGCATAAAAAATTGGACTGCAGATGAAAATAGAGTTTAAACATTTTAAAACAAAAAATTATGAGCAAAAAAAGAAAAATTACAGGTTGGGTAATGGCAGGATTGCTTACCGCTTTATTAGTAATGAGTGCCAGCCAAAAGCTAATAGGTAACCCCGAAATGGTTGAAAATTTCGGTAAATGGGGCTTGGGCTCAATGATAACCATCATAGCTTTGGGCGAATTGGTAAGTGTATTGTTGTTTTTGATACCTCGCACTGCTGTTTTAGGGGTATTGTTATTGAGTGCTTATTTTGGAGGTGCCATATTGGTACATATGGCCAATGACGAGCCTTACGTTTTTCAATCCATCGTTCTGTTGTTTATTTGGGTAACTGCTTGGTTAAGAACCCCTGAAATGTTTACAAGACTAATCAGTGGAAATCCTTCTTAATCAAATCCAGTATTAGAACAGTCAACTTAAAATGGATAGAAAACAATTTATATTAGCAACATTAGGACTAACAATTGTGAATACCTTAAGCAGCTTTAGAAAATATACGGATGAACTTCCTGTTCAAGGAAAAAAGATGCCTGTTTTATTTACTTCGCATGGCAATCCTATGGATATTCCGCTTTCAAGAGAAGAACGCACCTTTTGGAATACCTTATTTCAATTGGGAAAGGAATTGAAAAAAAATTATGAAGTAAAAGCTGCTTTGGTGGTTTCGGCTCACTGGTGTACCAGAGGAACTTTTGTTAACGTATCGCCTGAACAGCAACAGATTTTCGATTACTATGGGTTTCCTAAAGAATATTATGATGTATTTTACAAAGCTAAAGGCTCCCCTGAAATTGCAAAAGAAGTAAAACGCATTATCCCATCGGTTAGCGAAACTACCGACTGGGGTCTCGACCACGGAGCTTGGCCTATGCTTATGCACTTGTTTCCTGAAGCGGACGTGCCTGTATTTCAATTAAGCATCGACTATTATGCAAAACCTGAATATCATTACGAGTTAGGAAAACAATTAAAATCACTTCGTGAAAAAGGAGTACTCATCATTGGCAGCGGTGCATTAATTCACAATCTCCCACTTGCTATGAAAAAAATGCAAAGCAATGATAGTTCGCCCTATGGTTGGGAGATGGAATATGATAACTGGGTTAAGGAACAAATAGATAAAAGAAATATCTCTAACATTATTAATTATCAAAACAGTCATAAATTAGGCAAACTGGCAGCTCCTACGCCCGACCATTTTGTGCCTGTATTATATAGTTTAGGGTTGATGGATTCCAAAGATGAAATACATTACTTTTTTGAATCAGAGTCTTCCCTTCCCGCTTTTGGGGAAAGGAGTTTTATCATCAAACAATAATGACAGTATCCTGTTATTGGTACTTACTATTAATCGTTTTGATTTTCACTTCATTTAGCGTCAGTTTCAATCAAGGAAAAATACAATTAACAAAATATGAAAAATCAATCCCTAAAAATATGATAAACGAAAACACCTTTGAACTTCCCTTACGAAATGGGATTAAACCCAAAACTACACCAAGCAACCCACATATGCAGCTGAATCAACAGCCCGAAGACCGTAAACTCGTTGATTCACTAATGGATTGGGCATTCTCGCTTCCTGAAATCAACAAAGAGTTCAGCAAAATATCTGTTCCCGGAGCCCAAGCTATGTGTCTCTCTTCCGACAAAATGTGCAATGATTGTCACGCCTTTATGATTGGAAATGAGTTTGCTCACTTTCATCCAGTGCCCGATGGCAGTATGCACTTAGGTCTAACATTAAAAGATGCTGAATATGTCATAAGCCGAGGTTGGGGTGAGTTACACCCAGTTGCCAAAATGGGCTATCTTACTCATAATTTTATTATGGTGTATGCCCCTCGAAATGAAGAAGAAAAAGAAATCATTAAAAAAATTATCTTGCGGTCTTATTTATTTGCAACCGGCAAATTAAATGACAAATAAAGCCATAAAATATGCAAAAAGAATTTATTGAGTTATTAAAAAAAGGCATTGAAGAATTGATGCCTGCTAATCAACTATTAGGTATAAAAATTTTGGAAGTGAAGTCGGGTTATGCACATCTTCACGTTCCTTTTAAAAACGAATTCATTGGAGATTTCATTCAAGAGCGTTGGCACGGAGGGTTTTTAGCTGCTATTGCAGATACAGCAGGTGGCACTGCAGCTGCTACTACGCTGCAATCTCCCAAAGACAAACTCAATACCATTGATATGCGCATAGACTATCTACACGCTGCAACCTCCAGCGATATAGAAGCTAAAGCCCAAGTGATTAAAGATGGGAAAACCATCGTTAAAGTGGATATTCAACTTTTTCAAGACCACCAAGAAAATCCCGTAGTAGTTGCCCGTTGTGTTTTTAGCAAATTAATAAAAGAAAATAGTGATAAGCTTTCTGGAAAAGATTAGATGTGTTGGCTTTTTCAAGAATTTAAATGAATCAAATTTTTCTATCTAAAAAAGATGAACAAGTTTTTTCGAAAATTAAAAAAAGTGATGATTGTATTTATTGTAATAGTTTCCATTTTAATTCTTGCTCTTTGGCTTTTTATGCAACAAGATAAATTTGGGGCTTCTCCAACCAAAGATGACAGGCAAAAATATGAACAACTCTCTAATTATAAGGATGGTAAATTTCAAAATATCAGTCCAACACCGATGCTTACCCCTAATTATTCTTGGACACAAGTGATAAAAGAGCAACTATTTGAAAAACCTTCTAACCCTATTCCTGATAAAACATTACCTACCATTAAAACCGATTTGAAAAGTTTAGCAATTGAGGAAAATGTTCTTGTTTGGTTCGGTCATTCCAGTTATTTTATGCAACTCGACCAAAAAACCTATTTGGTAGATCCTGTATTCAGCGGCAATGCATCTCCCGTTCCCGGTACCAACAAAGCCTTTGCGGGAACGGATATTTATCAAGCAGAAGATTTTCCCAAAATCGATTACCTTATCATTACCCACGACCATTATGACCATTTAGATTACCCCACTATAATCCATCTAAAAGAAAAGGCAGAAAAGTTTATAGTTGGTTTAGGGGTAGGTAATCATCTTAAAAAGTGGGGCGTTCCCGAAGATAAAATCATCGAATTAAATTGGTACGAAAGCACACAACAAGGCACCGACCTAAGCATTCATTGCGAGCCTGCTCGGCATTTTTCGGGCAGAGGATTTTCCCGCAACAATACCCTTTGGGCATCCTTTTTAATTAAATCACCATCGATGACTATTTATGTAGGTGGAGATAGTGGTTACGATAGTCATTTTGCAGCCATTGGGAAGAAATATGCAACAATTGATTTTGCTATTTTAGATAACGGTCAGTACAATGCTGCTTGGCGAGCGGTTCACAATTTTCCGGAAGACGTTATACAAGCTGCCAAAGATTTAAAAGCCAAGCGCATATTGCCTGCACACTCTTCTAAATTTAAAATGGCCAATCACAATTGGGACGACCCTTTAGAAACCCTAACACAGCTTAATAAAACAGAAAACCTAAACATTGCAACCCCAAAAATTGGCGAAGTGGTTTACCTAAAAGATACCACCCAAGTATTTGATTTTTGGTGGAAATAAAAGACCTAAATTACTTTTGATAAACACCGAACCGCTAACAGCGTATATAACTTATGGCGGGGAAAGTGGTAAATTCAAGTTTTTTGCTTTTAAGTAAGTTTGGTGCAAGCCGACAAGAAAGCACTTCGAAAACCGCCACAAGTCATATACGCAAACCGTTGTAGGTAATGCAAAAAGC
>Ga0209344_10004769_pt1 | contig 12182 bp, 9 predicted proteins | sample Cruoilmetagenom6_FD_187293 | JGI IMG/M metagenome (GOLD analysis project Ga0209344, IMG submission 187293) | Oil polluted marine microbial communities from Coal Oil Point, Santa Barbara, California, USA - Santa Barbara Oil Seep Sample 6 (SPAdes)... | ecosystem: Environmental > Aquatic > Marine >...
CTGCGCGCAACCGGTCAGCAGCGCAACGCGCTTTTTGCGCTTTCCTTTCGCCGCCACAATGCCTGGCTCAATAATAGCGCCACTGCGACCGGCCTTACCTGACAGATCAAGCATGGCGCCCAGCTCTTTCAATCCGATATAGCGGAAAACTTTTTTGAAGGGCCGGCCAAGTGCCGCTGCTTTCAATGCCAGCGCAAAGCGCTTGGGATCAGGCACAACTGCTTCCAGCATCCACCGCAACGCCCGCTCCTTGATCGAACGTTTGTGGGTTTCTTCGATATGCGCACGGGCCATATCAACCAAATGCATATAGTCGACACCGCTCGGGCAGGTCGTCATGCACGAAAGGCACGACAGGCACCTGTCCACGTGGAATGCAACCTCTTTACTGGCGTCACGTGCACCCTCGAACATGTCCTTCATCAGATAGATGCGCCCGCGAGGGGAATCGCGTTCATCTCCCAGCAGCACATAGGTGGAGCACGTCGCCGTGCACAAACCGCAATGCACGCAGGTGCTCAAAATGCTGTCCGCTTCGGCTATACGCGGATTTTCAAGCTGCTCGTCGGTAAAGTTTGTCTGCACGCTCTTTATATTCCTAAATACATGCGGCCGGGATTAAGTACGCCTGAAGGATCAAAACTCTCCTTCAGTTTTACGGTAAGTTCAGCAACGCCCGGGCTCAGGGGTTGAAAGACGTCCACAGTGGCGCGCAATCCCGCATCGGCGCGTATCAGATTTGCATAGCCGCCAATCTCAGCCACCACGCGACGGATTTCCGATGCCCCGGCATCACTGGTTGGCGCTGTTTGAAGCCAGATGAGACCACCGGACCAGTCATAGGACGCACGGCAGTCGAGCCGTTTCGCCAGAGCCGATACCAGTTTTGCACCATTGCCCGGTGCGGTTGAAATACGCCAGACGGGATTATCTGAACCTTCCAGGAAACTGAGCGTGCGCATGCCCGCCCAAAAATCCTGCGACGCCGCATCGTCAAGCTCGATGATTTTTCCGTACGCAGACAAAGAGTCCGTAAGACGCCCCACCCGGTAGTCGAGAGACGTCTTGAAATTCTCCAGGCGCAATGCCGTCACCGATGACGGACGGCGCATAATTTCACTATCCACCAGTTGCTTTGCGAAATCCTTGTGCAGATGCACCGCCCCTGACACCTCGAACGGCGTTCCCATCGCCGCGCACATGGCATCAACTGCAACCTGATCGGTCAGACCTAGAAATATGAGTGTAGCCGTGGCTTGCGCTTTTGGCAGAACCTTCATCGTAACTTCGCTCATGACCGCGAGAGTGCCCCATGACCCGGCAACGCCGCGGCACAAATCATAACCGGTTACATTTTTCATGACCCGGCCGCCGGACTTGAACACTTCTCCGCGCCCGCTCACAGCCCGCATTCCAAGAAAATGATCCCGCGCGGCACCGATTTGTATGCGGCGTGAGCCTGACAGATTCGAAGCAAAAACCGCGCCAATCGTACCAAGATCGGCCCCCTGTCCGAGCATGGGACCAAGATCCACCGGCTCGAAAGCCAACTCCTGGTTATTTGCCGCCAGGGCGTCCTCGATATCGGATAATGGCGTCCCCGCACGCGCGCTAAGCACCAACTCACTGGGTTCATAAAGCGTGATGCCCGTCAAATTTTCAGTCGTCAGGCGAGCAGCAGTCTGGAGGGGGCGTCCAATGTCGCGCTTCGAGCCCGCACCGCAGATTTCAACGGGCACCTGAGAAGACACAGCCTGTGCAATGGCCTCGGCCAATTCATCTTCATCATTTGGTTCAATAAGATCTGACACAGGCCTGTATTGCCTTCTTAAACTAGACAGTGTGGTGAATATTTAACGGGAAAACCTTGGCCGGGTTCAGCAGCCATTCAGGATCGAATATGGTTTTGATCCGCATCTGATGCTCAAGATCGATTTGCGTAAACTGTTTTGTCATCAACTCACGCTTCTCGACACCCACGCCATGTTCGCCAGTCAGACACCCGCCCACTTCAACGCATAGCTCCAGCACCTCAGCGCCACACAATTCCGCCCGCTCCATCTCAGCATGATCATTGGCATGGTAGAGAATGAGCGGATGAAGGTTGCCGTCTCCAGCATGAAAAATATTGGCCACGCGCAATTTATGACGCTCACAAATATTGCTGATCTCGGTCAGAACTTCAGAAAGTTTGCCCAGCGGAATCACACCATCCATACAATAGTAATCCGAAATACGGCCAACAGCGCCGAAGGCAGATTTTCGCCCAAGCCAGATCGCCGCGCTCTCGGCGGCGCTCTGAGAGACTTTAACGCCAGAGGGTTTGTAGGGTTTGGCGATTTCCTGGATAGCACCGAGGCGATCCTCGATCTCTTCTTCGGACCCTTCAACTTCAATAATGAGCAATGCCTCGGCATCGAGCGGATAGCCCGCCTTGGCAAACTCCTCGCACACATGAATGGCGGGCTTGTCCATGAATTCGATGGCAACCGGAATGATGCCCGAGCCGATAATGGCCGACACGCATTTTCCAGCCGCCTCGCTGGATGAAAAGCCCATGAGCATGGGCCGCGCGCCCTCGGCTGAGCGTAAGATGCGTACCGTGGCTTCGGTGATGATGCCGAACTGGCCCTCGGAGCCAATGATCAGCCCAAGCAGGTCATAGCCCGATGCATCGAGTTCATCGCCGCCGATATCAATGATTTCACCGTCCATCAGGACGATTTTCAGGCCAAGAACATTGTTAGTGGTCACGCCATATTTCAGGCAATGGGCACCGCCTGAGTTCATCGCCAGATTTCCCGCCAGCGTGCAGGCTAGCTGGCTGGAAGGGTCGGGCGCATAGAAAAACCCGTTGGGCGATACGGCATTTGATATTTCGATATTGGTGATGCCGGTTTGAACCCGCGCGGCCCGGTTCTCGTAGTTGATGTCGAGAACGGCGTTCATCTTGGAAACGCCAAGCACGATTGAATCTTCCGATGGCAGCGCGCCGCCACATAGCGATGTCCCCGCGCCTCTTGCTATGACCTTGATTGCATTGGCCTTGCAGAATTTGAGAACGCGCGAAATCTGTTCTGTCGTCGTTGGCAGGACAGCCGCCAGTGGCATTTGCTTATAAGCTGTCAGCGCGTCGGTTTCGAACGCGCGCCGGCCATCTTCGTCGGCAACAACTGATTCCGGCGGCACCAACTCGCGCAGGCCGCGGATCAATTGATCGCGCCGGCTAATAACCTCCTGGTCGGGTTCAAGAACAGCTAGACCGCTCATATTATTTTCTCGCCTAAAGGTCGCATATGCAAATTCGCTTCTATCGCGCCGGATGACTCTGTGCACGAACAGCTGCAATTTTCCAGACGGACATAAGTCTCTCCCTTTATACCCATTGTCGGGATAATTGCGATATTGTATAATAAGACAATTGATTTGTGCTTTAAATTTGAAAATCCAAATAAGTGGTATCTGTTTATGCCGACTGGCGATCTTGAAATTTTCGCGCGGGTTGTAACCGCTGGCAACATGTCCGCGGCTGGACGCGAAATGGGTCTTTCACCTGCTGTGGTGAGCAAACGCATAAGCCATCTCGAGGAACGCCTTGGCGCACGATTGTTCCAGCGTACCACACGCCAATTGACCCTTACAGAGTCTGGCCAGGGATTTTATGATCGTGTTGTCAATATTCTTGCCGGCATCGAAGAAGCCGAAGCCTATGTGACCCGGCGGAACACCACTCCCAGAGGAACACTGAAAATTTCGGTGCCGACCGCCTTTGGCCGCATGCACGTTGCGCCGTATATGGGTAAATTTCTCAAAACCTATCCCGATATGTGCCTCGATCTCAACCTGTCCGACGATTTTGTCGATATCGTTGGCCAGGGCTTTGACGCGGCAATCCGTATTGCCGAGCTTGAAGATTCAAGTCTTGTTGCGCGTAAACTGGCTCCGAACCACCGGGTCATCTGCGCGGCTCCGGGATATCTGTCAAATTTTGGTCAGCCGGACACTCTGGCAGATCTGGCAAAGCACAATTGTCTGACTGCCGCTGCCCAGGAAGTGTGGCGCCTCCAGGGTCCCGACGGCCCGGTCTCCATTCGCGTCAATGGCAATATCCGTACGAATTCCACCGAAGTTGTGCGTGAATCCGTCATTGCAGGCGTGGGTATCGCCCTGCGCTCCACATGGGATGTTGGCGACGAACTCAAATCGGGGAGTTTGAAAATCATTCTTCCAGAATATCAGGAATCCCAGCGCGTTGCTGTCTTCGCTGTTTACCCATGCCGGCAGTTCATTCCGGCCAAGCTGCGGGTGTTCATTGAATATCTCGGAGGGCTTTATGGCCCTGAGCCTTATTGGGACAAGGGGTTGGCGCTGCCCAATGTGAATTGATGTTTTCACCACCCATATGCTGGCGATTGCTTCTGCGACAGTCTAGTCTCCAGCCATGATGGCAAAAAACAAAAAAACCCAGGCCAAACCCAAAGTTGGCCTCTTCGTTACCTGCCTTGTTGATCTCATTCGCCCATCTGTCGGTTTTGCATCGGTAAAATTGCTTGAAGATGCGGGTTGTGAGGTGGAGGTTCCGCGCGCACAGACCTGCTGCGGCCAACCGGCATACAATTCCGGCGACAAGTCCGATGCGCGGGCCCTGGCGCTGGCAACGATCGAGGCCTTTGAAGCATACGACTATATCGTCGCCCCTTCAGGCTCTTGCGCGGGAATGCTCAAGCATCACTACCCGGATATATTCAGCTCCGATCCTGCTTTAGCCAAAAGAGCCAGCGCCTTTGCAGACAAGGTTTTTGAACTTGTGTCGTTCCTTGTCGATATCCGCGGGATGACGCAGGTGGACGCCCGTTTTTCCGGTACCGTCACATATCACGACAGTTGCGCTGGCCTGCGTGAGCTTGGCGTCAAGCAGCAGCCCCGCAAATTACTGTCGAGCATAACAGGCCTCACCTTGTGCGAAATGGAAGAGAGTGAGGTTTGCTGCGGCTTTGGCGGCACGTTCTGCGTCAAATATCCAGAAGTTTCCAACGCCATCGTCGAAAAAAAATCAGCCAATATTTCGGCCAGTAAAGCAGACTGCCTGCTTGCTGGCGATATGGGCTGCTTGATGAATATGGCCGGGAAACTCTACCGCGAAGGCAAGACGATGCAGGTGCGCCATGTGGCGGAAGTCCTGGCTGATATGACAGACGAGCCGCCGATTGCCGCTGGCGAAGGAACGGACAGTTGAGACCCCACTCCCGTTCCTTCAAAAACAACGCTTCAGCGGCACTGAAAGACGCGTCCCTTCAACTTGCGCTTGGCGGCATAAAAAATGGCTTCGTCGCCAATCGCGCCAAAGCGCGCGCGAACTTGCCCGAATTTGAAGACCTTCGCGATGAGGCGCGCGCCGTCAAGGAACACGCCCTCGCCCATCTCGATCTTTATCTCGAAGAATATGAGAAAAAGGTCACGGCATCCGGTGGACATGTTCACTGGGCGCCGACAGCAACCGATGCCCGTGAGGCGATTCTGGATATTTGCCGCAAGGCGGGTGCCAGAACGGTGACCAAAGGCAAAACGATGGTTGGCGAGGAAATCGCCATCAATGACCATCTGGAGGGTGCAGGAATTACACCAGTCGAGACGGACCTTGGTGAATATTTGATCCAGCTTCGTAATGAGCCCCCGAGCCATATCATCGCCCCGGCCATTCACCTGACGAAGGATCAGGTTGAGGCGGATTTCCGTAAAATCCATACCACCCTGCCCTATGACCGTGTTCTGGAAGAGCCGGCTCAGCTCGTGGCCGAAGCGCGCACCGTATTGCGCGAGCAGTTTTTAGCCGCTGATATCGGGATAACCGGCGCAAACCTGCTGATAGCGGAGACCGGCTCATCGGTGATTGTCACCAATGAAGGCAATGGCGATCTGACCCAGTGCCTGCCGCGCATTCACATCGTGATCACGTCGATTGAAAAAGTCGTGCCAACGCTTGAAGATGCTTGCACAATCTTGCGAGTGCTGGCGCGCTCGGCGACGGGTCAGGAATGGACCACCTACACCACATTCTCCACTGGTCCCAAGCGCGAAGGCGACCCCGACGGCCCGGATGAATATCATGTGATACTGCTCGACAATGGCCGTACCGAAATGCTGGGAAGCGAGTTTCACGACATGTTGCGCTGCATCCGCTGCGGCGCCTGCATGAACCACTGCCCGGTCTACAATGCCGTTGGTGGCCATGCCTATGGCTGGGTTTATCCTGGCCCCATGGGCGCGGTCCTCACGCCATCTCTCATCGGCATTGATGAAGCGGGGCACCTGCCCAATGCTTCAACCTTTTGCGGGCGCTGCGAGGCTGTGTGTCCGATGCGTATTCCGCTGCCCAAATTAATGCGGCACTGGCGGGAGCGCGAATATGACAAGGGCAACACGCCGCTGTTTTACAAGATCGGCCTGAAACTCTGGGCGTTCATGGCCCGGCATCCGCGCCTCTATCAGGGTCTTACCGGGCTTGCCATGCCTGCCCTCGCCCGGGCGGGCAGACGCCGCGGCAGATTCAAGTCATTGCCTTTTGCCGGAGGATGGACGCGCCACCGCGACCTACCCGCCCCGCAAGGCAAAACGTTTCAGCAGCTCTGGCGTGAGCGCGGGCAAATCTCATGAGCGCACCTGGGAAACGCGAAGAGGTTCTCGGTGCCATTCGGCGCTCGCTGGCCGTAGATGGGAATGACTCAGCGCGGCTGAAAACCGTGCAGGACCGGATCAAATCCCATTCCGCCAATCTGATACCGAAACGTGGACAAATCGACCACGCAGCGCGAATCAAACTTTTCATCGAGACGCTTGAAGGGCAATCCGCGCATGTCAGCCGTGCCGGTTCATTGGAGGACATCCCGCAGATTGTGGCCGATTATCTGCTCGACAATAACCTGCCGGCTGAATTCCGCTCAGGCGAGGATGATCTGCTCGAAAGCATTCCCTGGGACAAATCTCCCGCCCTCACCCGGCATCAGGGCAAGGGCGTGGCAAGTGATGCGGTCGCCATCTCCGTGGCGCGGTCGGCAGCTGCGGAAACGGGCACCATGTTTCTCACATCTGGCAAGGAAAACCCCACGACCCTTAATTTCCTGCCCGATACGCATATCGCAGTGATCCGCGCGGACACTATTCTTGGATCATATGAGGATGCCTGGAATGCCTTGCGGGATGTCTATGGGATACGAGAGATGCCGCGCACCGTTAACCTTATTTCCGGACCATCGCGTACAGCGGATATCGAGCAGATTATTGTCATGGGTGCTCATGGGCCACGGCGGCTGCATGTGATTATTGTCGATTGAGGTGAGCTTAGCTATTTCCTGGAGCCGTATCGCCGCACCTGGTTCCCACAACCAAATGGTTCAGCTATGGTCCACGAAACCTTTGTAAAACCTTTGGATATCAGCAAGGCATAGCGTCGTGTCTCAGGAAAAGAAGACCTATCAGGAACAGTTGATCACCCTGCCGCGCTGGGCGAAGAGCGCGCTGTTGATCTCCAATGATTTTCTTATCCTCAGCTTTGCCCTATGGGCGGCCTATTCGCTTCGCCTGAACACATTCTATATTCCGCCAGACACCTCGACGCTCATCCTGTTTGTTCTGGCCCCGATCATTGGTGTCATCACCTTTTATTTCCGCGGTCTCTACAAACTCGTCACCCGCTACTTTCAAGAAGAAGCGGCCGGGCGGATCTACATCACAATCTTCCTCGCGGTGCTCATATGGGCATTGATGCTGTATTTGTCCGGCATACCGGGTGTTCCCCGGTCAGTTGTTATCATTTACTGCTTTTTTGCAGCTGCCCTGACCCGGCTGTCCCGCCATCTTGCCGGCATGCTCCTTCGCTCAGTGCCAAATATCAAGATGGCGCGTCTCGATCCTCGAACGCCTGTCCTCATCTATGGCGCCGGCAAGGCGGGCATGGAATTGCTGCGCTCCCTCAGGGATAGCAAAGACTACAAACCGATTGGCTTCATCGATGACAACAAGTCTCTTCGGGGGCAGAACATCAACAAGCTGCGGGTCTACGGGCCCGATAAAATCAGCAAACGAATTCGCCGGGACGGCGTGCAGGAGATTTTCCTGGCCATCTCCTCGGCCTCGCGCCAGCGCCGAAGGGATGTGATTCGCTCTCTTGAAGGACATCCGGTCAAGGTGAAAACCCTGCCCGCAATTGAAGATATTGCTTCGGGGCGTGTCGAGATTTCCGACCTGCGGCCTATCGATGTGGAAGACCTTCTGGGGCGCGACCCGGTTCCCCCCGATACACAACTCCTAGGCCAGCATATACAGGGCAAGAGCGTCATGATTACGGGCGCTGGCGGATCGATCGGTTCGGAACTAACGCGCCAGATTCTCACATTGTCGCCAAGGCGGCTGATCCTTTTCGATCTTTCAGAGGTTGCGCTCTATGAAATCGAAGAAGAAACAGTTCAGCTTATGAATAGTCTGCGACTCCAGGCCAAACAGGCCGGAGAGCCTGCGCCCAGAACCGAGATCGCCGTGGTGTTGGGCTCGGTTCTTGATGGAGATTTGCTGGCAAACACCCTGTCAGCCTATGATGTTGAAACCATCTATCATGCCGCAGCTTACAAGCATGTTCCAATCGTGGAGCAAAATCCGGTTGCCGGTCTGCGCAACAACACTTTTGGCACACTGATCCTCTCGCAAGCGGCAATTGATGCCGGCGTTGAGCGCATGGTGCTTATTTCTACCGACAAGGCCGTGCGTCCGACCAACATCATGGGGGCCAGCAAGCGCATGGCTGAAATGATACTGCAGGCCGTCTCGGCGGAATCTGGCGTGGATACGGTGTTCACCATGGTGCGTTTCGGCAATGTGCTGGATTCTTCAGGATCGGTCGTGCGCCGCTTCCGTAAACAAATTCGCGACGGCGGGCCTGTTACCGTCACTCACCAGCACATTATTCGTTATTTCATGTCGATCCCCGAAGCGGCGGAGCTCGTCCTACAGGCTGGCGCCATGGCGACGGGGGGTGAAGTGTTCGTGCTCGATATGGGTTCGCCGGTAAAAATCGATGATCTGGCGCGCACCATGATCAAACTGTCCGGATTGGATGTGAGGGATGAAAAACACCCCGATGGAGACGTAGCCATCGACTATATTGGTCTCCGGCAAGGTGAAAAACTCTATGAAGAACTGCTGATTGGCGAGAACACCTCCGGTACCAAGCACCCCCGGATCATGAAAAATTCAGAACCGTTCAAAAAGTTGGCCAAGCTGAATGACGAATTGCTGGCACTTGAACAAGCGATCGAAGACTACGATACCGATGAAATTGAAGCCATTCTCAAACGGAATGTCGAAGGATACACCACCGAGCCATATTCAACGGATCCTGAATCGGTTGAGACGGAGGAATGGCCACAAACCTCCCGTCTTATTCATTGAAAAATGGCTGGAACACTTCTCGATCAGGACCAATGAATGCGCCCCGCCATCTTTATCGCAATGCTGTTTTTCATCCTTGGCCTGGTGGCCAGCACCATCATGGCGAGTTTCGGATGGGCGGTTCTGAATGCGGATAGTTCCAGCAGCATTACGCACGCCGTATTATTGGGCGGCGCAGGTACCGTACTCTTTCTTTTCACTCTGGTTGGTGCATGGGCGAGCCTGCATCTGCGATTGGCCCGCCCCATTGAAGCGATCACCCGGGAAATCGAAACGCTGGCTCATGCAAAAAAAGTGCGGCAGATCAAGATTGCTGATGGACATCTGACGGGAGGACTGACAGATGCCGTGCAGCACCTGATTACCAGGTTCATTACCGCACGGGCCAAGCGGCAGAACGCTATCGATATGGCCGTTGATAGCGCTGAAACCTATAAGCGCCGCCTCGAGACCATCCTGCTCGATTTGAGCGAAGGTGTGATTGTCTGCAATCTGGATAACCGCGTTCTGCTCTACAATCAGTCGGCCATGCACATATTAAACCGGCCCGAAGCGTTAGGACTTGGCCGCAGGCTGTTTGCCCTATTTGAGAGAGAACCCATCCTTGCGGCTCTGGACGATCTGACCGCGAAACAGCGCAGCGACAGGAAACGCAAATTGCGAACCCGCCGGCTGGTCACTTGTGAACGCCTTGATGGCGCAGTGAATATCGATGCGCAATTAGCGCTTATTTGTTCCGATGAAGTCGAGACCGAAGGATATGTCCTGACGTTCACGCCCGCCGCTGATATGGGAGATGGAGCAGATGACGCCCTGCCACCACGGCCCGAATTCTATAATTTTGATCTTTTCAAGCGCCAGCCTGACCGCGAAATCACCGACATCCCGCTTAAGGAATTACGCTGCGTTGTGTTTGACACCGAAACCACCGGTTTAGAGCCTTCCAATGGCGATGAGATGATTTCCATTGGTGCGATCCGGGTCGTCAATGGAAGAATTGTCAGAGGCGAAACATTTGAACGGCTGATCAATCCAGGCAGGCATATCCCCAAAAGCTCAACCCGCTTTCATGGGCTGACCGACAAGGACGTAAAAGGAAAACCTGACGCCAAAATCGTGCTTCCGCGGTTTCACCGCTTTTGCGGCCGCGCCGTGCTGGTGGCGCACAATGCTGCATTCGACATGCGCTTTCTTGAACTGAAAGAAAAAGCATCTGGCGTATCTTTCCAGAACCCGGTGCTTGATGTGCTGCTGCTCTCCGCATATCTGCATGACCATATGAGTGATCATTCCATGAAAGCGACCGCCGAGCGTATGGGCGTGGACATTTCGGGCCGCCATACAGCGCTGGGTGACGCCATAACCACGACGGCCATTTTCCTTGCCATGCTTGGCCCTCTGGAGGCGCGCGGTGTGGTCACACTCGGTGATGCCCTTAAAGTTTCGCGCGCCCAGGTGAAAATCCGAAAAGAGCAGGCGAAGTTTTAAATGATGACAAAAGCCAATTTCTGGCTGAACACCCATATCAACCTGATCGGAACCAAGCGGGCATTCAAATGGTACCAGCAATGCCGCTTTGCCGAGGCTGGTTAAAGTGAGCGGCGAAAATGCCAGGAAAAGAAAACCCGGTCTTGCGTTCACCATTGCCGTCCAGTTGATCGGCCTGCTGTCGTTTTCTGGCTGGGTGTTCACGGCGATCTTCGCGCCAATGTTTTTCGATGGCGGCACTCACTGGCGTGTTTGGGCGTTGTTCCTCGCCACCATTAGCGCACCTGTGCTTGTAGCCATTGCCTTGATTGCGATTTGGGTCGCTTATTTCAAGCAGTGGCCCCGGTTGAGCATGGTCAGCGCAACCCTCCTGTTACTGTCCCTGCTGCCATTGCTGGGAGCGTTTGGGTGATTTATGGAAGTTTGGCAATCTGTGCCCTCACCCGCTTGCCATATCTCTTCCCGCACCCTATTTCATATGGCAGGCTGAATTTCCCCGAATCTGCTAGAACACTTGAAAATCCAACTGCAAGGACGCTTTAGACATGGGCGCACGGCACGAAAAACTCATAATCATCGGCTCCGGGCCAGCCGGATACACGGCCGCCATCTATGCGGCGCGGGCCATGCTGAAACCCGTCATAATTGCTGGTTTGCAACCGGGCGGGCAAATGACCATCACCACCGATGTCGAGAATTATCCAGGATTCGCGGAAGTGATTCAGGGTCCATGGCTCATGGAACAGATGCAGGCCCAGGCGGAACATGTTGGAACTCAAATGATTTCCGATACGATTGTCGAGGTTGATTTGAAGCGCAAACCCTTTTTCCTCAAGGGCGACAGCGGGACTGATTACACCTGCGACGCCCTGATCATCGCCACCGGCGCGCAGGCACGATGGCTCGGGCTGCCATCGGAGGAGAAATTCAAGGGATTTGGCGTGTCGGCCTGCGCCACGTGCGATGGCTTCTTCTATAAGGAGAAGGAAGTTCTCGTCATTGGCGGCGGCAACACGGCTGTCGAGGAAGCGCTTTTCCTCACCAATTTCGCCTCAAAAGTAACGCTGGTGCACCGGCGCGATGAGTTGCGCTCGGAAAAAATTCTCCAGCAGCGGCTTCTCAACCACGCGAAGATTGAAGTGGTTTGGGACGCCGTGCTGGAAGAGGTGCTGGGCAGCGAAGGTCCGCTGAGCGTAACCGGCGCCAAGCTGAAGAACGTGAAAACCGGTGAGATCACGCAAGTGTCCGCGCAT
>Ga0209344_10004770_pt1 | contig 12179 bp, 17 predicted proteins | sample Cruoilmetagenom6_FD_187293 | JGI IMG/M metagenome (GOLD analysis project Ga0209344, IMG submission 187293) | Oil polluted marine microbial communities from Coal Oil Point, Santa Barbara, California, USA - Santa Barbara Oil Seep Sample 6 (SPAdes)... | ecosystem: Environmental > Aquatic > Marine...
CCACGTTACGCACCTTTGCCCATTAATGTGAGACCAGCAAACTGAACTGGCCGGAACTGCAAACTGATTGACGGCAAGCCACAAAGAACGAAATGCACTTACCGAAATAGCAAGCCTGCTATTGGCACCAGGAAAGAACACATTGAAACAATATGACAGCACTTTCCTTGTTGCCGGACTGCCAGCCAGTGGCTGTGAATGCATAACATTAACCAAGCTCAAATAAAACCGGTAGCGCCGTATAACGCCCGCGTAATAGGCGCGAGCTTGCGAGCGTCCTAATTGACGCGTTTGTTAACTGTTTGTGCAATGAACTTTATTTGGATAAACCAGCAAATAAATTTCACTGAACTTACTTTTGATACCTGTCTTTCTGTCAATGAACGAAATTTGTCCAGAGCTATACGTTGGGTCAGCAACCAACAATAGGCGTATATCACTCAAATTCTTCGTGTACTTGGGGATCTTCTTTTCTTTATCGGTGACAAATGGAATCAGGTACTCACTATTAATTTCTCTTACCCACCCAACCCTATCATCTACATATTTCCAGCGCTTATAAATACCTATTTCTGCTGGGAGACGAGTTGCATAGATTATGGAGCCGTTCTTCGTTTCTATTCTTAGGTTACTCCAATCGTCAGAGTCATTAACAAATTCAAGTAACGCCTCAACGATTTCAATCTCGTTACCAATATTCCCAAGAATTCCAACCTTTAAAGGAATGTTAGATTTCTCATAATAGCGGCCTGCAAGTTCTTGAACCTTCTTGTTGTTTAGACTCTCATTGGCTCGCCGACTAGACCCCTTCCTTGTCTCTTTGTCTTTTGTAATCTCTCTGATTTCGATTCCAAACCGATGCTCACCATCTTGAACAACTAAGCTAGGCCATTCCAGTTCGTCAGGCGGAAAATCAATAGACCATTCACGCGCTAATGTTTTAGCTAGTTGGGATGCATATATCTTTTCTCGTTTTTTTTGAATGTCAGTGGTCATAGATACAGTTAACGCCTTGCTCAGCGGCGTAGTAAATTTGGCAGGCTTTTTGAGTGTTTTTCAAAAAAGGTGACAAGTTTACCACGTCCGTTGCAGCAACTTGTTATGTGTTTTTCTAACCAGATAATCAAGAAATAGTCTTATATTTGGATTTTTATATATACCTTGTTTGTATACACTATAAACGCTACCACTAGACTGCTCATTAAGAAGTGGTTCCCAATCTCGCAAACAAACCACAAGTTGCCCACTTTTTACATAATCAGATACAATCCAATTTGAAAGCTGAACAACACCAAGTCCACATAAGGCAGCCTCTAATAATGGCGTGCCGCCTTTTGATTTAAGATTACCACTAACTAAGGCTTTAACATTACGGCGATTTTTTTTGAAATGCCAATAATTTCTTTGCCTCTCTTGATTGAGTAGTAAACAATTATGTAATGATAAATCCTCAGGCTGTTCAATAGCGCTATTTTTTGACAAATAATCTGGTGACGCGCAAACAAAGGTATGATTTGGAATAATATTACGAAATATTAAACTTGAGTCTTTTGGTGTTCCTATACGAATAGCTAAATCAATATTTTCCGCGGCCAAATCAACCACTCTATTTTCTAGTTCAACCTCAATCGTTATTTTTGGGTATTTTTTTAAAAAATCAGGAATTATGGGGCAAACACTCAATCGACCAAAACTTTCAAATACTGAAATTCTCAAATTTCCTTCAGGTTCTTTGTTACTTCCTGCCATAGACATAAGTAAAGAGTCACAATCAGAGACTAGATTGGATGCTCCCTCTAAAAAAACATGCCCCTTATCCGTCAGAAATAACTGGCGTGTACTACGTCTAAATAGCTCGGATTTAAGCTCATGCTCAAGATTATCAATGGCACGAGTAACTGATGACGGAGCCATATTTAACACTTTGGCAGCTTTAGAAAAGCTACCTAACTCAACCACCTTTAGAAATATACGAACTGATTTTAACATGAACACCTTTGCGTTTTATGCAAAATTATTTAACATATTACACCTATTCTAGTCATTACTCGGCAGGGATACAATGCATCTTGTCATCCACTTACACAAACGAGAACAAATATGCCAAGAATACCTTTTGAAAAAATACCCGAGAACTTAATGAGCTGTATGATGCAAACAGAGAAATACATCAAGAGCTTGAACATTATTGATGAGTCTTTTATGGAGGTACTGAGATACAGGGTATCAGTGATAAATCAGTGCGCTTACTGCATTGAAATGCACTTTAAAGAAGCTGTTGCTGCGGGGGAAAGTGAGTTACGTGTATACTCGTCATCGGCATGGGAAGAAACAAATTTTTATAACGAATCTGAGCAAGCATTATTGGCATGGGCAGAGTCTGTCACAATGCTCAATGACTCTACAGACCAAAGACACCAATCGTTTACCAACCTGAGTAAGTATTTCAGCCAAGATGATATTGCAAATTTAACCTTATCAATCGTACAAATTAACTCTTGGAATCGTCTGGCAAAACCTTTTGGCTTTGAAGCTGGAACTTATCAAGTTGGGAAACATTAAAAGAGGGGCTATCTGGCAGCACTAACCGCTGCCGGACACATAACGCTTCAAATCACCGGCACCAAAAAGCAGAGTGAGGAACGAGCGGCGCTTTTTTTTGGTGTCCGAGTGCATTTGTATTGTTAGCCATTTTTTCTGTATAAAGACCGCGGGTAATCCAGAATATTAACGTTGGATTTCCCAAACTCACTCAGCGCATTACTTGCAATCCATTTTGCAGACTTACTTTCAAGAATAGAGATTCTCTTCGCAACTGTGATTGCCACATTATTGAGGTCAACATTTCGTTTTCCAATATTGCGGAGTGCCCAATTCACAGCCTTTTTGACATAAAGCCTGTTGTCCGTTACTTCTCTCTCAATAAGCGGGAAAAACTGTTCGAATATTTCATTGTCGGCATTTTTATCTGCCATGCAATAGGCAGCTATGATTGCAAATCCTGCTCTTTTCTCAAATTCACTATCTCTTAATGTCCATTCAAATATTTTTTTCTGTGCAAATTCACTTTTTGCAAACAACCCCATGCAAAAAGAATCGCATATTTCCCAGTTTTCAAATGTTTTCACCCAGGCTTCCATCAAGCTTTCTGTAATCTCAGTAGGTTTAAGAATTTTGCTGCACAAAATACGAGCCTCATAAATTCCGGTCTCAAAAATCTGAATAGCAAGCTCATTATTATGCCCAATCTCTTTAGCTATAATTTTGAGGTCTTTTTGATAAACTCCTAGCGAATTATTTGCAACAATGCCAAATTTTTCACGCTTTATCCTTACCTTTTCTGAATCAGCTAACCCTTCTAGTTTTTCTATGACAGCTTCCAGGTTCATTTTTTTAAGGAATTAATTTTTATTGCTTGGTTGATAGAATATTCTATTTGAGTTTTGTTAATTGACGTAAGAGGAAGGACTCGCATCACTTTTCCACTACCTGTCAGCAACCCAAACTCATCTTCCATCCGGACACCCTTGAGAAAAGCTATGTCAATTCCATGCTTCATGGTTCTCATATGACAGACTCCTCCATGCTTATCAGAATATGTTGTTATTCGTTCTTTTTTAGTTTCAACAAGTTCGTACGTGAATAATAATTTTCTAGCACCTAGAAAGAGTTCTTTATGTTTCGAATTTATATCAATATCGAATTGCACAATAATTTCCTTTGATGGCTAACGCTGCCAACACCGGAGGCAAAACCGTAGCGACGAAGGAGCGTGGGTTTTGACTTCCGAGTGATTGGCCTTGTTAAATTCCGTAATCACGTTCAACTTTTGATACACGAACTTTATACTCTGAATACCAGTCTTTTCGCCCTTTCTTTTGAGCTTCTTTGTGCTCTAAATTTTCCTTCCAGTTTTTTATTGATTCTTGATCTGACCAATATGAAATAGTAATCCCCGCATCTTCTTGTGCGGACTCAACCCCCAAAAAACCAGGCTGCTTTGATGCCAATGAAAGCATTCGATCTGCCATTTGACCGTAACCATTATCACCTTCTATACGGTGGGATGTGAATATCACAGCGTAATAAGGTGGTTTTGGTGTGCTTGCAATGAGTGTCATATTTTTTCCTTAGAAATTTAATGTCTCGGAGCTAAGCAGATTCCGACGAGAGGGAAATGCGGAGCATTTTTCTGAGGAAGGAATTCTGCTTCAGCGGGTTGATAGGCAGCGCGTCTGGCCTATCGCCTTGCTCAGGGGCAGACGAAAGTGGGGGTTATTTGTGCCAAAATGGAGCGTAGCGAAATGGCACAAATAAACGCCGCTTTTGGCTGTCCGCTGGAGCTATTTGTTAGCAGTTTTTTTATTGAATTTAAAGACTGCATTTGAATGAGCCTCAGTTACTAAAGGAAAGATCATATTAAAGGTCTCTTTCTTTGGGTTTAGCACCTGAACCCAAGACATCCACCCATAAATTGGATGTGGCATTAAGATATTTAGCTCTGAAAAATTGTGAACTGTATCTATGATGCCACCTTTACTTGGTCTTTTAGGCCTTATACCAAATTTATTTTCATAGGACTCTTTACTAATCCCAATGCTCAACCTAAATATTCCGTTACGATCCAAGTTTGATGATTTATCATTGTCTCCATTTTTTTCTTTGATAGTGCAAAAGTAAACTCCATTAGGAAGAACTTGCCAGGGTTATAAAATAATGAAGTTTCTCCCCAGCTAGATTTAGGGATAACACCATCAAAAGCACCTACAATTCCTTCTACGATTTCATTTGGTTGCACAATATTCCTTTAGACTGCTAACGCCTAAATAAGGGGCGCGCAGCTTTTTGCGCGTCCCAGTGAGCGGTAGCGAACGACTTGATTTTCTTGTTAGCTGTATCACTCGTGAATAAAGTATGCATCTGTTTCCTTTCCATCATCGACCATTGAAACCTCAATCATTTCTAACGATTCAAGCACATTAGAAAACTCCTGCTCATTTGTTTTGAGCCCATATTCAATGTTGTAGCTTTCACGAAGTTCGGACCTTGTTACCACTAGCTGGTCAATGCTTAAAAGCTTCTTTTTGCGAATGAGCTTTATTAGATCAATTACTTCCTGACTGGGTACCTCACTCTCAGATTTGTGCCATATAAATTCTTGTGTTTGCTCTGGAGTATCTCGGTCATAAATAACCTTGCCTGATATTAATTCAGTGGTTTTTTTATGCCACTCAATTTCTACTGCGCCAAGAGCGCCTAGAAATTCTTGTAAAAACTCTATTCTTCTCATGGAGCCTCAATACAGCTATCGCTGCCATAAACGGCTGCCGAAGCAACGCGTAGGCAGTCCGGTGGAAGCCACGCCTTTTGTGGCTGGAACGAATTTAATGGCCTTGTTATGCGCTAACCGCATCTGTCCTGACCTTGGTTTTCGTGTAGTTTATTGGCGGATACTCACCATGATTTTGAAAGTACCACCATAAAAATTGTCCTTCGGCACCAAGTAGAGTGTCACCAAATTTTCGGTAATCACAAAAAGCGATCTCTATTGGCCCGTAGTTCCTTATTATCATGTCAAATTTCAAAAAATTTGCCTTCGACGTAGCATGCAGGTTTGCATGGCGAAAATACCTTGTCTTTGTTTGGCCGATATAAAGAATTCTACTCACTCCATTGAGACGAGGTATAGGCTTTGAAGACAAGAAAAAATAAATTATATTTTTTGCCTGCGCAGCAGTTTCAGAGCCATAAACATTTTCAAAAGAGACCTTTGAAAGCTCATCGATCCGGCCTGGCAGGCGCTCAAATTCGCTCGCCAGAAATGGAAACTCATGCTTTGTAATCAAATCTACTGCTCCGTACTCAAATGATTTGATAAATGGGTAGATCCGTCAGGTAACCATTCGATACTTAAGCCGCCATCACCAAAACGAACAACGCCTTCCTTTTTCGGAAGTTCATTACATTGGCCTCGATATCGAATAAAATTATTCAGAAGTTCAATCAGATAAAGTTTGAAGCCGGATTCAGTTGCCATCTCGAAAATTTCATCTTCAACCTTTCAACGAGTGACGCTCAGGCGATCTTCATCATCTTCCGCACGAAAGACTACTTCACCTGTAACTTTCACAACATCTGGATGTTGTTTGGCAAGTATAGCGAGGCAATTAGCTTCAAAATTTTTATCAAAATTCGACATATTTTCCCCTTTTGCTCATTTTTCTTTCAGCTTACGCCACCTAAGCGACAATTTGTGTCGTAGAAGCGCATAACGCCGCAAACAGCTGCGTTTTAAAGCGTGGTGTAGCGAAACGGAGACGCGCTTTAAAACGTCAGACTGCTTTGCTTTGTTAACACCTTACTGCGATAAAGCCCTAAGAACTGCTTTGGGTTCCTTTGCTACAACATTAAGCAAAACAAGTGCAGGGCCTTGAGGCTTACGATCTCCACGCTCCCAGTGACGCAATGTGCTAACGCTAATTCCAAATGCGGATGCAAACTCAGGCTGCGACATACCAATTTCAGCCCTTATGTTCTTTACATCAACGGGGGTAAATTCGTGCACAACGGCCTTTGGGCAACTTCCCTTTGCGAATTGAACGGACTCTTCCAAACCCCGTTTGATTGATTCAAAAGCTTCATTCATGAGAGCCACCATATGTAGATTTCAATAGTTCTGTGAGTTTTTCTAATTCATTACGCTCAGCTTTAGATAAATTTGCCTTTTCTCCCTTACTGAAAAGAGTTAGCAAAAAGAGAGGGATTTCTTCGCTATGAAAGTAGTAGATGACTCGAACACCACCACTTTTACCCTTACCTTTAGCAGCCCAGCGCAATTTGCGCAGACCACCAGCTTCTCGAATAAGGTCGCCAGATGCTGGATGAGCGGCCAAATAGTTGATTACACTAACTTTCTCTTCAGCTGAAAGCCGAGATGAGGCGCGTTTCTGGAATCCCGGTAATTCAACGATAGTCTGCATACACTAAAGTATAATCCATTGGATCACCATTTTCAAGCTAGTAGACTTTACAAGTGTTAACGCCGCTAATCAGTCGCGCGGCTTTTTGCGTCCGCTGAATTAGCGGGTTCACCTTCAAAAGAATACCCAATAGAACCACACCCACAGCTACCTTCATATTTTTTCATTGCGATTATTCCTAATTTTAATTGGAGCCTAACGCCCGGCTCACCGGTAATTTAAAGCGGCACGTTTGTGCGTCTTTTGCAAAAAAAGTGTCGCTTTAAATTACCGGTGTAGCTATTTGTTATGTGCAGATATTTTCTCGCTCATGATTTATTAGCCAGCGTTTTCTTTCAATTCCGCCACCATACCCAGCTAGTTTTCCATCTTTCCCAATTACGCGGTGACAAGGCACAATAATAGAAATTCGATTAAAGCCATTAGCAGAGGCCACCGCTCTAACTGCTTTAGGGTTGTTTATTTCCTTAGCTTGTTGTTGGTATGTTGACGTTTCACCATAAGGTATACCCCTCAAACATTTCCAAACTGAATTTTGAAAATCGGTACCAAGTGTTTGAATTTTAACATCAAAGTTTTTACGCTGGCCATCAAAGTATTCAGCTATTTCTATTTTTGCTTTTTTTATGTGCTGGTTTTCACCTGCAATGATTTTTGCATTTAGTAGTTTTTGTAAATCTTTAAATTCTGTTTCCAACATTCTCCTATCAACAAATTCCAGCAAACATACACCATCATCAATTGCACAAATAAACATTGGTCCTAAAGGTGTCGTTAGCCGGCTAATCAATATAACGCTATTACCAACACTATTTTTCGGTGATTTGCCGACAAATTTCTTATATGTATAACCAAACCCACTTAACGATTCATATCCCGCATCGAAGGCTATCTCTGTTGCTTTTTTAGCAGATTTCAATTCTTGAAAAGCATTATTTATGCGGTACATTCTTTGATAGGCTTGAAAGGTTATTCCGTAATTATTTTTAAACCACCGTCGCACCAACTCAGGGCTAATTTTGTTTTGTCTAAGCAGGAAATCTGAAATTTTTTCTTTCGGGTTATCCCTGACCATCTTCATTGCTTGCGCTACTTGATCTGGTGCTTCATTAGTATTTTCAGTTGGTTTACACACTTTGCATGGCCTGTAACCCGCATCAAGCGCTTCCTTAAATGTGGTGTAAAACTCAACGTTTTCTAATTTTGGCTTTCTTGCTCTGCAGGTTGCAATACAAAAGATAGAAGTGGTTTTGACTCCCACATAAAAGATCCCCACAAAGCTTGGCTCTCGGTCCAATAGTGCCTGATAATAGGTATTTATTTTTTTCTTTTCGGTAATTAGCATATTTAAAATATTGGATTGAAAGATTGACTATTTACAACTTCACTCAGAGTCTGCTCAAAGCTATTGATCATGTAATCAAAGAGGAAGTTACCCATACTTATACGTTTTATGCCTAATTTCTTTAGCTTTTCAAAGTCGGGGAGATTTGGCATACACATTATGTTAATTGGTAGCTTGGCACTTTCAGTGATCTTCTTTATGTCATTTTCTTTTTCAATACAGGGGATGAAAATGCCGTCTGCACCTGCTTCTTCAAAAAAGTGCATACGCTTTTTAGTTTCATCTACTGCATTTGAATGCCCTAATAAAAAAACATCCGTTCGCACATTTAGAAAAATGTCTATTTTGTCATTTTTCAATTTTCTCTTAATAGTAGAGATTGTTTTTGCAAATTTTTGAGCATTAAGTAGTGTACGCTCTTTGTTAACTATACTATCTTCTATGTTGATCCCGACGACACCCAAATCAGCTAATTTTTTGATATGAGCTGCAATCTCCGAAGACTCTCGGCTGTAGCCTGATTCCAGATCGACAGTTAGAGGAAGTTTGGTGTTTGCTATTATTCGTTTAACTAAATAACTTAGTTCAGAGAAGCTCATATTTTCTCCATCTTTGTACCCCAGCAGAGTGGCGATTGCAGCACTTGATGTACCAATAGCTTGAAAGTCTAATTTCTCGGCTATTTTAGCACTAGCAACATCCCAAACATTGCAGATTAGCAATGGATCATTTTGATTATGTAAATTCTTGAATGTCATATTTTGTCTCTTACGTTTTTTCTTTGAAACAAAGTACTATAAGTGAAAATTAGTCTGCAACCGAAAACTGGACGAGTATTTTCTCTGCTTACACATAACGTCTCGGAGCTAAGCAGATTCCGACGAGAGGGAAATGCGGAGCATTTTCCTGAAGAAGGAATTCTGCTTCAGCGGGTTGAGAGGCAGCGCACGCCTGATACCCGATGAAGTTTACTTAGCTCCGAGACGATAGGCCAGGCGCGCGCAGCGCGTCTGGCCTATCGACATAGCTCACTTGACGACAAAAGCAGAGTGTAGCGTAGCGAAACGGCGCTTTTGTCGTCAAGTGCAGTGCCTTGTTATGCTTTTTCTTGCTCTATACGGCATTAATTTAAAATATTTTCAATTTCACGAGCCAACAATGCAGGGGAAGAGAGCATTGGAAGATGCCCAGTGTCTAACGCGACACTCCTATCAAGGTCAATCTTACTGGCTATTTTTTCTTGTGATTCAATGGAAATTATTTTGTCAAATTTAGTGTGAATATAGAATTTATTTAACTTAGAAAAGTATTCACTATTGTAGTGAACGACACCTTCGCCAATAATCGCAGGTTCATTAACCGCCTGCCTCATTATCGTATCTTTAATGGCGGTTGACTCACTGTTAGTAAAAACACTAACAAATGAATCCTTGTCGTTGATGGTCATCCAGCCTGAATCATCATCGTAGTTGATACCTTTAAGATAATTAGACTCATCAGCCTTACTTAATAGTGAGTAAGGTGTCTCTCCATCAATGGGTGCAACAGCCGCGATATAAATAATGCTTTTGATGTTGCTCTTAGGGCAAAGAGAGAAAGCATTATTAGATATAGCGCCTCCTTGACTATGAGCAATTAATACGATGGGAGAGTCTATATTTTTTATTGCATCACACAGCGCTTGTGATGATAGATTTAATGTTATTTTATTCGGATTGTCCGAGGGGTTTCTACCTGGCAAATTAACTGAAATTGAATCAAATCCAACACTCTTTAATATTTTTGCCGTACTAAACCAAGAATTACTAGTTAAGTGTGCGCCATGAACAAAAACCAGCATTTCTTCTCTGGCAGAGAACTCTTTGTTTTGATTAATAATTGAACACCCTGAAATAGTAATAAACAATATAGCGACAAAAATCTTTCCCTTCATTTTTAACTCCATTAGTTAATGTGTGTGATTTCTAGAGCATAACGTCTCGGAGCTAAGCAGATTCCGACGAGAGGGAAATGCGGAGCATTTTCCTGAGGAAGGAATTCTGCTTCAGCGGGTTGATAGGCAGCGCGCGCCTGATACCCGATGAAGTTTACTTGGCTCCGAGACGATAGGCCAGGCGCGCGCAGCGCGTCTGGCCTATCGCCCGGCACACCGGGAAATTTTACTGGCGACTTTTTTGCCGCGCAGCTCTAAAAAGGTGACAGTAAAATTTGTCCAGTGGAGCCGCTGGTTATGTTTATTTTGTTGCCAGAGCACCGGCAGCCCCCAAATACATACTACCAACTATTTTATTTGCCAACTTATTACCTGATAACCGACCTTTTAATGCCGATGCAGCCAGACTGTAAGAAGCATAAACCGTAAAGGATATTGCCATAGCGGTTAAAGAAAGGATCGCTGCTTGAGTTAAATAAGAATAATAAGGAGTTACGAACAAGGGATAAACCATAAGACTTGCTAGCAAAGCTTTTGGGTTCGTTAAGGAGACAAACATTGCAGAAAAATACATTCTACGCTTTGGTATTTCTTTAGGTGAAACCTCAATTTTAGAGGGCTTAGAGATAAACGACTTACACGCCAACCACAACAAGTAAATGATACCGACCCATTTGAAAACACTTAAAGCAACCGTATATTCTTGAACGAAAACGCCTATGCCCGAAAACACCAAAATAGCATGAAGACCTGTAGCAGACATAAAACCTAAAGGAACGACAAGCGAAGACGCAACACCAAACTTCAAAGATTGCCCGACAGCAAATGCTGAATTTGGCCCGGGTAAGATTAATATCGAGCTAAATGTTAAAACAAATAGAGCTAAAATTGTGATATCCATGCTCTATACCTATTCAAAAACATAACGCTAAGCTAAGGGGCGTGCCGCTTTTGGCGCGTCCCAATGAGCGAAGCGAATGGCTTGAGTGACTTGTTATGTTTTTTCAACGGAGAAATACTCTTCTCTGACGATTTTCCCGTTTTTCCAGGTTTGCACATGTTTTCCCGTAAAATCGAATAAGATCGAATCAGCTCCTGTCATTTTGTAATGAAAGATAAGTTCAGAGACATTGCCGTCAATGACTTCCGACACCAGCTTCACATCAAATTCTTTGATAGAACCAACAAATCTCTTTTGCTTGTCATACGCCTCACGCATAGACTCAGCGAAAATAGTGCCATTATTGAGCATGACAACATCCTCATCATAGAGCTTTTCGCACAACTCCAAGACGAGACCTGCTTGATTCATTTCGATAAAATCATCTACCAATTCACGCACTACTTCTTATCCTCGATAAAAACATAACGCCTTGCTAAACGGCGAGCGTTAGCGAGTCCAGTGGAGGCCGTTTTTTGGCCGAAACGATGTTTGAGCAACTTGTTATACCTTTACTCAACATTTGGAATATTTACAAGTAAATCAGTAACCCCAACATCAATACCCTGTTGATATAGCAAGGTTGATACTTGACCACGATGATGGGTTTGATAATTAAAAAAATGTTGCAAGATATGACCGAAGTTTTTATTAAACACCGAACCTTTAGTATTTTTATATGAAAATGACTGAGAGATGACAGTGTCAGTTAATTCCGCTACGAACAATTTTATAACATTGTCCATTTTTTCACGATTTTCTTTAAGAATTGATAAATCTGAATATAGAACAGCATCTAGTGAGGCTGGTTCTTGTAACGCCCGAACATAATCCAGTGTTAAAAATTGTTCCTCATGGCCAGCAAAGCGTTGCAACCAAATAGTATCACCGACAAGTAGATGATTGAGTGTATTAATGATTGATCCAAAGAATGCACCTTGGCTTTTAGCAAGTTCTGAAAAACTCAATTTTGATGCAGCA
>Ga0209344_10004773_pt1 | contig 12178 bp, 13 predicted proteins | sample Cruoilmetagenom6_FD_187293 | JGI IMG/M metagenome (GOLD analysis project Ga0209344, IMG submission 187293) | Oil polluted marine microbial communities from Coal Oil Point, Santa Barbara, California, USA - Santa Barbara Oil Seep Sample 6 (SPAdes)... | ecosystem: Environmental > Aquatic > Marine...
TTTAGAAAAAATCTCTTTAGCGTTCGCTGGCTTTACACTTCCTCCATAAAGAATAGAAACAGACTGTGCTACATCATTACCATATTTGTCTGCTAACGTTTTTCTTATAAATGCATGCATATCTTGTGCTTGCTCTGGACTAGCCGTTTCACCAGTACCAATTGCCCAAACTGGTTCATAAGCCAATACTATATTTTTAAAGGCTGCAGCGTCTAAATGAAATAAAGCATTTTTAATTTGTGATGCTACTACATTCTCGTGATTGTTCCCTTTTCTATCTGCTAATTCTTCTCCAAAACAAAAGATAATTCGCATGCTATTTGTTAATGCTGCGTCTACTTTTTTAGCAAGTAATTCATCCGTTTCATTAAAGTATGCACGACGTTCTGAGTGTCCTAAAATAACCGTTTGTACACCAACACTTTTTAACATGGAAGCACTAATTTCACCAGTGTAAGCACCATTTTCAGCAAAATGCATATTCTGTGCTACTACTTCTATATTACTTTCTCTTAAAGCTTCAAATGTATGCCAAAGATTTGTGTATGTTGGCGCAACCATTACTTCTGCATTAGATGTTTGCTTTTCTTTTTTTAGGCTTGTTAATAAGCTTTCCGTTTGTGAAAGATCATTATTCATCTTCCAGTTTCCTGCTACTATGTTTTTTCTCATATTCGTTTCCCACCAAAGCGGGCGTCTTTTTTAATTATACTTTTGTTTTTTGCACCTATAAAGTTTTACAAACCATATAGGATTACCACCTATACAACAAAAGTAACTAATTTAATGCTTCTAACAGCTTTGTATCGTCAGCTTTTATAGCTTTATACAACTTTATGTTTCCTTGCGAATCGATAACGAGGTAACGCGGAATCCAATCTAAGTCAATAGATTTACTAAAACTACTTTTCATTCCTTTTGCCATAAAATAGTGTTCCCCTTTCACTTGGTACTTATTAATTCCTTTTTTCCAGCTTTGCAGCGATCTGTCGGCAGAAAGGAATAAAAACACCACATCGCTATTAGATTCTTGCAATGCTTTTACTTTTGGCATTCCTTTTAAACAGTCGCCACACCAAGATGCCCAAACATCTATTAAAATGGTTTTTCCTTTGTGTTTTTCTAAAATATTTTTGAAATAAATATTCTCTCCTTCGGAAGAAATAAAGTTAAAGTTTAATGCTTCTTGGGTAAATTGTGTAGGTGTTTCTTGCGCTTTACAGCTAAAAAATAGGATGCTGACAAGGAATATGAATAGGTGTTTTTTCATCTTTTGATTTTTTTGATTGAATCCTTTTGTTTTATACTATAAACCCTTCCAACTTCATTTCTTTAATTAGAAATGAAGCTACCTTCTCTTAAAAAAAAGGGAAGGAGTTATTATCTACTATTATTAAAGTTCTGTTATTCTAAATTCACTTTTGGATCTAACCAGGTGTAGATTATGTCGACAAAAATATTAATAATTACAAAAAGTGTTGCTATAAGTAATACCGACCCCATGATTACTGGTAAGTCTAAAGTGTTTAACGCATTTACAATTTCTTTTCCTAAGCCATTCCAACCGAAAATATATTCGACGAAAACAGCTCCAGCAAGCATCGATGCAAACCAACCGGAAATTGCAGTTACCACAGGATTTAATGCGTTTTTGATAGCATGGTTTTTAATAATTTGAAACTCACTCAATCCTTTCGCTCTTGCCGTACGAATGTAATCTTGGTTAAAGACTTCTAGTAACGAATTTCGCATCAATTGAATAATAACCGCCAACGGACGAATACCTAAAACGATAGCTGGAAGGACTAGGTTTTTTAATTTCAGATTAAAATTTTCGCCATAATCATCCAATTCGTATAGACTTCCTGTCATTTCTAAATTGGTGTATTTATGTAATACATAACCAAATAGCCAAGCGAATAATATGGCCGAAAAGAACGAAGGAACAGACATACCAACGGTACTAAAGATCTGAATAGCTTTATCTAAAAAGGTATCTTTTTTTAATGCAGAAACAATTCCAAAAAACACACCAAGCAGCATGGCTATTGTGATTGCCGAAACAGCTAACACAAAGGTGTTTGGTAATGTTTCTGCTAATACCTGACTTACTTTTTTGCCCTGTTTAGTAAAGGATTCTCTGAGATATGGAAATTTTAAAACGGTGGTAGTATTACCAATAGAAAACAGTTTGGTCGCTGCGTATTTGTTTTCTCGTAAATAGGTATAATTATCTTCGTTTTTAGAGTGCAACGAGATTGGAGACAAATCATTTAAATAATACAAATATTGCGTACTAATTGGTTTATCGAAACCATACTTCGCTTTTACTAACGCCAATTGCTCGCTGTCTTCGTTTTGTCCGAGCATCATTTGTGCTGGGTCTCCTGGAAGGACATTAAATAAAAAGAATATAACGGTTACTACACCAAATAAGGTGAGTACTGCATAACCGATTTTATTTAGTAAGTAGCTTATCAATAAGTTTATTTGTTAGTTGGTATATTTATTTACATCTCGATGCAATTCCGCATAAAAATCGGAACTCTCGAAATGACAAGATAATTTTAATCCCAAATTTGAGGTCTGTCTATTCCAATAGTTCTTAAATAGCTTAACATTTGTCCTGTGTGCACAGATTCGTGGTATGCCATTCGGTTTAAATAATCACCAAGGCTTTTATTTTGTCCTACTTCTTTTCGTTCTATTCGAATATTATCTAAATCGGATTCTTTTAATCCTTTAATCATGTTTAAAAAATTCGTCCTGTATGTTTCTGAAAATGCAAGCTCCTTTTTCAAGTCTGTATATTCTAAATCTTTCCAAGGAGAGATATAATTGCCTAAATTTCCTCTATTCTCTATTATTTTATGAAATAAATGCTCGCCTTCTAAAACGTGTCTAACCATTTCGATGCAAGTAAAAGCTTTATCGTCTGGTTTCCAATTTAGATATTCCTTTGGAATACCATTCCATAATTTTATGCTTCGTCTTCTGGTTTCCGAAAAGTTCAATAAAAGGATATCTATGGTATTCATTAATCTTCTATTTTTTTTTCAGTACTACCCTAATTTGTCCGTCATAAGATGTATGATTCGCTTCATTAATCGAATCTAATACTGTTCTATCTTTTAAAACGAAAACTTCTTCTATCGTTTCTGGGTCTATCGCATCTACAACTTCTTTGGTTGCCATTTCTCCATCAATTAGATACAAAATAGAATCCGCCTTTAATTCTTTTTTTGGTTCTGGTTTTCGCTCAACAACTGGTAACTCTAAATCGTCCACATCATTCCAATGTACTTTTTGACTAACCGTTCCTTTTTTAAGTTTTACCACTCCTGGATTTGCACGGACTACTGTTTTAATAGCTTTTTCATCACATAAATACCAATCAAAATTCAGATCATACGTTGCATTTGTTTTTTCTTTCACATCTGCACCAGATGCTGTTAAACCAATAACGGTATATCCATTTTTAATCGCTTTATCGGTTGCTGCTTTCATGGCATGCATTCCTTCCGCTTCCGCAGTTTCCAAATTATAAGAAACAATCAGGATTACGTTTTCTTCCTTTAAAAACTGTTCTGTTAGGTTTTCATCATCGCTTTCAATAGAAAAATCTTTAATTGGAGGATCATATCCTTCATCAATAATATTGGTTTCTACACCAACATATTCTCCATTTACCGTTGGGTAGCTTCCGTTGGTGGTTATAATTTTTTCTTCACCGTTTACATTAAATTTCCAGGCGTATTCTACAACTGCTTTCGCTGCATCTTCAGGAGTTTCCATTCCTTCTTGAATATTTGCGCCAACTTTATATGCTCTAAAATCCCAAGTTGGTAAATGCATTAACACGTGATAACCAAACCAAAGACTTCCTAAAAAGCCTAAAAGGGCTAAAATGGTTGTTGGAAACTTACCAAATAGCGGTTTTACATATCGTAAACCAATAAGTAATACAATGATTAACCCTAGTAATATCAAGTCTTTTATAAAACTTTCTATAGGTTTCATTGGTAAGAAATCACCAAAGCATCCACAGTCTTTTACCTTATCGAAATACCAAGCGTAAAAAGTTAGGAACGTAAAAAATACAATCATGGCAAAAAGACTCCAAACCGTAAATTTCGGTTTATAACCAATAAGTAAAAAGACACCTAGAACCACTTCTAGAACGACTACAAATACAGAAATCCCTAAAGCATAAGGATCTAAAAACGGCAGATTTAAAACGTCTGCACTAAAATATTCTTGTAGTTTATAAGAGAAACCTAATGGGTCATTTAGTTTTATTAATCCTGAAAAGATAAATAATCCGCCAACTAGGATTCTGCAAAGATGTGTGATGTATTTCATATATAAATAAAATTCTAAATTCCAAAAACTAAACTCCAAAACTATACTTGAGGAGCTTCTGTTTTTAAAAATTATTTTAATTTGTTAATTATTGCTGATAATATTTTTCTTATTTCTCCTGCTTCCATTCTTAGACTTTCGATTCGTTCTACATCATCTTCATTCAAATCTTTTAATAATCTTAGCCAATATTCACTCTCTTTTGCTTCTTTTCTTGAAATTTTGATTCTAAATTTTAAATCTTTTTCTCCAAGTTTTTCATTTCCTTCAATATAATTTGCTCCAACAGAACCAGAGGATCTAACTAATTGTTTTCCATCTTCAATATTAGAAATTGTCTTTTTTAAATCTCTTACTAAAAAACGACAATCTCTTGCAAACTGATAGGTTCTTTCTTCTAAATCAAATATTTTATTAGTACCCAAGCTTTTTGGAATTTAGTTTTTGGAGTTTGTTTTATTACCCCTTCAAATGAATCATGGCAAAAATGGCATAATTAATCATGTCTTGATAATTAGCATCAATACCTTCACTAACAATGGTTTTCCCGGCATTATCTTCAATTTGTTTTACACGAAGTAACTTCTGTAAGATTAAATCGGTTAGACTACTCACCCGCATATCTCGCCAAGCTTCACCATAATCATGGTTTTTATCTTCCATAAGTTGTTTGGTGATAGCAACTTTTTCATCATAAAGCGCTGTCGCTTCTTCGGTAGACAAGTCCGGTTGCTCTACAACCCCTTTTTCTAATTGAATTAACGCCATAATGCTATAATTTATAATACCAATAAACTCACTAATTTCTCCTTCATCGACTTTTCTAACCTCGTTTTGTTGTAAACTTCTAATGCGTTGGGCTTTTATAAAAATTTGATCGGTAAGTGATGGCAACCTTAGTATTCGCCATGCACTTCCGTAATCCGACATTTTATTAATAAATAAGCTTCTGCACGTATTTACTACAGCGTTATATTGTTTTGAAGTATCTTGCATATATGTGGAACTCATATTGTTTTTTCTATTTCCTGAAAAATGATTAAAATTCATTTATATTTTGCTACTTTTATTATACGTAGACGATGCTATGTCTTTCAAAAAGTATCTCATCTAAATAAATTTTATCTCATTTTCGGTTAAAAACAAAAAATCAAGATGAGTTCAAAATCAATTTTGCGTAAATTTCGCATAAATAGTTCAGAGTTCAAAGTTTCGGGTTTTAAAGTTTCATTTCTATCTCGAATACTTTTACGAAACTAAATAATATATAACCTAAAAAGAGATTCTTGCTTTCGCAGGAAATAAATATGACAATAAATTGCAAAGGCAAACTCATCGATGTAACAACACCTAAAGTGATGGGCATATTGAATCTTACTCCAGATTCTTTTTATGACGGCGGAAAATATAAAAATGAAAGTGAGATTGTATCACAAGTAGAAACCATGCTTAAAAACGGAGCTACTTTTATAGATATTGGCGCATATAGTTCTAGACCAAATGCAACGCATATTAGTGAAGCGGAAGAATTACAACGCTTGCTACCCATCATCACATTATTGATTGAGGAATTTCCGGAAATAACAATTTCGATAGACACTTTTAGAAGCGAAGTTGCAAAACAGGCCATTCAAGCTGGAGCTGCATTAATTAATGATATTTCGGCAGGAAAACTAGACGAAAACATGTTGCAAACGGTGGCAAATTTACAAGTGCCCTATATTATGATGCACATGAAAGGTACGCCGCAAAACATGAAAGCCCAAGCCAATTATAATAACATAATGAAAGAGCTTCTTTTTTATTTTTCGGAAAGAATTAACGAAGCTAAAAAACTTGGTATTAAAGATATTATTGTAGATCCTGGTTTTGGATTTGCCAAAAACACAGCACAAAATTTTGAAGTACTGAAACATTTAGAACTCCTTAAAATATTAGAATTCCCAATACTTGCTGGAGTTTCTAGAAAATCTATGATTTATAAAACACTAGAAAACACAGCGCAAGAAGCTTTAAACGGAACTACCGTTTTAAACACCATTGCTTTACAAAAAGGAGCTACTATTTTACGCGTTCACGATGTAAAGGAAGCTACAGAAACCATTAAATTAACCGACCAACTTAACTAGTCATGAAACATTTATTTTACGTATTTATTTTAATTCTAATTACCTCTTGCGGTACAAAAAAAGCAATCCAGTTACCAGAAATTAACAATACTAAGGTTACAGAAGTTTTAGACATTTCGCCTGCATATATTTTTTATGACGAAACAGAACCGGATAGTTTAGAGCTCAATAGAAAAAATCTAATCAGTACAACCAACTGGTTGGTCAATGTGGATAAACGATTAACGCTAGATAAAGCAATTCCGCAAATCATTTTTTTACAAGATAAAAAGAAGAATTCAAGTCATAAAAAAGAAGGTGTAAAAAATTATTATACCTGTAATAATACAAGTATTAAAAATTTAGGTTTTTTGGACTTTACAGATGTTGTTTATAAAACCTACGCAGATGAAAAAGACACCGAAATAGAAAAAACCATTTTTGTATTGGACGTTATGGTAAACAGCATGGAGGAGATATTGATTCAATCTTTTTTACCAGAAACCGTAAACACAAATACCACTATTATAGATGGCATTCTTTCGGATATAAAAACCATAAAAGTTTCGAATGGGTTTGATTTCGATTCTAGTGGTTTTACTATAAACCTACATTTTAATAGAAATTTAAATTTCCAAGAATACATTAGTATCAAATCGCTATTTATGGGCTTTGATGTAGACGGACCAACAGTTTCTAACTACGAATTTATTTATTAATCTAATTTTACTAAATTTACAAAAACCCCCAACCATTGGAAATATTTGACGACTTACTAAAATTTACCATCGTAGACATTATAGATGTTATTTTGGTAGCACTACTACTCTACTATGTATACAAGCTAGTAAAAGGTACCGTTGCTATAAATATTTTTATCGGAATTGTAATTATCTATATCATCTGGAAAATCACACAAGCATTACAAATGCAGCTTTTAAGTAATATTCTTGGAGGTTTTATTAGCGTAGGAATGTTTGCACTTATTGTTGTTTTTCAGCAAGAGATTAGAAAATTTCTACTAATGATTGGTTCTACCAATTTTGGAAGTCGGAAAAAATTCTTCAAGCAACTTAAATTTTTACAAACGGAAACTAGCGATGGTACCGATGTGGATATTATTATTGCTGCATGTACAAAAATGGGAGCCTCTAGAACCGGAGCACTTATTGTTTTAGAGCACAATAATAGTCTTGATTTTTTAAAGGCTACTGGAGATCTTATGAATATTGAAGTGACCCAACCTATTATAGAAAGTATCTTTTTTAAAAATAGCCCGTTACACGATGGCGCCATTATTATTGAAAACAATGTAGTAAAAGCAACACGAGTTATTTTACCTGTAAATAATGAAAAAACCTTACCGCAACGTTTTGGTTTACGTCATAGAGCAGCCGTTGGTATAACGGAAAAAACAGATGCTTTAGCTTTGGCGGTAAGTGAAGAAACCGGACAAATTTCTTATTTTAAAGCCGGCGAATTTGTGATGTTTAAAGATACCGAAGAACTAGTGGAAATAATAAAGAAAGATCTAGCTTAATATGAATTGTAAAAATTGTGATACTCTTTTAAAAGAACAAGATGATTTTTGCAATAGCTGTGGCGCGAAAGTGATTCGAAATAGATTGACCGTTCGAAATCTTTTTGAACATTTTAGTGAAACTTTTTTTAACTACGACAATAAGCTACTAAGAACTTTTACTACACTCTTCACAAAACCAGAAGTTGTTATTGAAGGCTATATTCAAGGAGTTAGAAAAAAATATGTAAATGTAATAAGCTACTTTGCACTTGCCCTTACCTTGCTTGGAATACAAATGTTTATTCTAAATAAAATCTTTCCAGATTATTTAGATTTTTCGTCTCTCGCAACTAATGGAGCAGAGGATCTCCAAAAAAAGAATCTGGATTTACTGATGGAATATCAATCTTTCGTCATGATGTTATATGTTCCATTCTATGCCTTATTATCTAAGTTAGTTTTTTTCAATTTAAAAAAATTCAACTATACAGAACATGTAGTTATTTTCATGTACATTCTTGCACAATCATCTATTGCAGGTACTGTTATTACAATTTTATTTGCGACGTTTGACCTCCCTGTTTTATTACTTACTTATGGAATAATTCTACCATTTCAAATACTATACTCTGCTTATTGTTTAAAAAAGCTATTTCAATTAAGCTTAAAGGGAATAATATTAAGAACCTTTTTATTCCTAATATTCTTAACTGTTCTTTTTATATTATTCATCATAATATTTGTTGTCTATATGATTTTTTCAGGTGGTTTTGAAGAGATGAAAGCTGCTCAAAAAGCAGTTTCTATAATTTTAAAGGAAACTAAACCTCTTCCGCTTGCATAAACTGCACTTCGTATAAGTTTTTATAGTAACCATCTTTCTTTTTAAGAAGTTCTTGATGTGTCCCTTCTTCGACAATTTGTCCAGCATCCATAACAATAATTTTGTCCGCTTTTTTAATGGTTGCTAATCGATGTGCGATTACTATAGAGGTTCTTCCTTTTGTAATTTTATCGGTAGCATTTTGTATTAATTGTTCGGAATACGAATCTACAGAAGAAGTCGCTTCATCTAAAATTAAAATACTAGGATTGGTTACGTACGCTCTTAAAAACGAAATTAACTGTCGTTGCCCAGAAGACAGCATTGCTCCTCTTTCTTTTACATTATATTGGTAGCCATCAGGCAAACTCATAATAAATTCATGTATCCCAATATCTTTTGCGGCACGTTGTACTTGTGCTTCTGTAATTTCCGGATTATTTAAAGTAATATTATTTAAAACAGTATCTGCAAACAAAAATACATCTTGTAAAACCACTGCTATCTTAGCACGTAATGAAGCTAATGTAAGTGCTTTAATATTAAAGCTATCAATAGTAATTGTACCACTATTTATTTCATAAAAACGATTCAATAAATTAATAATCGTAGATTTCCCTGCTCCGGTTGCACCAACAATAGCCACGGTTTCTCCTGCCTTTACTTTAAAAGAAATTCCTTTTAACACCTCTTCATTTTCCACATAACTAAAGCGAACATCACGAAATGCAATATCTCCTTTAAAGGATAAAACTTCTTGTGTACCAGTATCATCAATTTGCGATGTGGTATCCAAAATTTTAAATACTCTATTTGCAGCAACCATTCCCATTTGAAGTGTATTAAACTTATCTGCAATCTGACGTAGTGGTCTAAACAGCATAGGAATAAACATAATAAACGCAAACAAATCCCCTTGCGAAACCGTATTATCCACCACTGCATTCAATCCACCATACCACACAATAAGTCCGATAGTTATAGACGAAGAAAGATCTGCAATAGGAAAGAAAATAGAGTTATACCAAACGGTTTTCAGCCATCCTTTTTTATGTCTTTCGTTTATTGCTTTAAAGTTTTTATACTCTGTATTTTCTCTAGTAAAAAGTTGTAATATTTTCATTCCTGTAACGCGTTCTTGCACAAAGGAATTTAGATTGGAAATTTCGGTACGTACTTCTTCCAAAGCGCGTTTCATATACTTTTGAAAAACTCTAGTCGCATATAATACTAACGGAAGCATTGCAAAAACGATAAGGCTAAGTTTCCAATTCATAAAAACCATAACTGCAGAAACCACTACCATGGTTAATAGATCTCTAAAAATCATAAACAATCCTTCACCAAAAATATCAGCAATACGCTCCATATCGGTTACCGCTCTTGTTATTAAAACACCAACCGAAGAATTATCATAATACTTCATTTTAAATTGAAGTAAGTGATTAAAGAGTTTTACACGAATATCTTTAACCACATTTTGCCCAAGCCATCCAGCATAATAAATAAAAAATAATTGAAAAACGGTTTGTGCGATTAACAAGCCAATCATAATTAATATTAAAAACAGAAAATGCTGTGCATCTTGTTTAATAATATTATTATCAATTACATATTGCGTTAAATAAGGAATTGCAGCACTAAAAGCCGCCAATAAAACGACAGCTAAAAACACACCAACAAAAACCTTTCTATACGGTTTTATGTAATAGGTAAGACGTTTTAAAAGTCCGACATCTAATATTTTATCTTGTTTTTTATTTATCATATTTTATAGACTCTGGATATGCTACTTCAATTAAATAAAGTGCATGTGCTGGAACAGAATAGCCAGCTTTACTTCTGTTTTTAGATTTAATGATCTCGTGCATGGCTTCTACTTCTAGTTTCCCTAAACCAATACTAACTAAAGTACCAACGATCGCTCTTACCATATTGCGTAAAAAACGATCTGCTTTTATGGTAAACTGTAGTTCTTGATTCACTAATTTCCAATCGGCACGTGAAATATCACAATTATACGTTTTTACATCTGTATTCGTTTTAGAAAAGCATTGAAAATCGGTATACTGCAATAAAATTCGTGATGCCTCTTGCATTTTAGCAACATCTAATTTTGGTCTTACATAATAAGATGTATCAAAATTAAAGACATCTTTTTGTAATGAAATTCGGTACAAATACTCTCGGCTTTCGGCATGAAATCTAGCATGTGCATCTTCTATTACTTTAAAAACATTTTGAATAGCAATATCTTTAGGCAACAAAGCATTTAGTTTATAAACCAATTCTGTTTCTAAAAAGACAACTTCTGTGATAAAGTGCGCAAACATTTGCGTTGCATGTACTCCTGCATCTGTACGACCAGCACCAACAATTGGAGTTTTTTCTTTAAGCAAAACAGATAATGCTTTTTCTATAACTTCTTGCACCGTAATAGCATTTGGTTGATTCTGCCAACCGTGATATGCTGCGCCATTATAAGAAAGTTGTAAAAAGTATTTCAAGTTAAAGTAGTATTTTTGTAAAAGACAAAGATAGAATTTTAATCTATCTTTAAATTTCAAATAAAAGTTAATTAATCTTAAGATTTTCACTTTATGAATCTTAATTTCTAAAACATAGATTTCCACTTTCGTGGGAAATAAATATGACCAAAATCCTCCTACTTTCAGACACACATAGTTATATCGATGACGCCATATTAAAACATGTAAAACAAGCCGATGAAGTATGGCATGCTGGTGATATTGGTGATTTAAAGGTTACAGATGCTATTCAAAAATTAAAACCGCTACGTGCCGTTTACGGAAACATCGATGACGACAAAGCCAGAATGGAATTTCCAGAAAACAATAGATTTATGTGTGAAGGCGTAGATGTTTGGATTACACATATTGGTGGTTACCCAAATAGATATGATATTAGAATAAGAGACGAAATAAAGAAGAACCCGCCAAAGCTTTTTATTTCTGGTCACTCGCATATTTTAAAAGTGATGCAAGACAAAAAATTAAACCTACTACATATGAATCCTGGAGCTGCTGGGAAACACGGATTTCAACAAGTAAGAACCATGCTTCGTTTTGTCATTGAAGGAACAACCATTAAAGATTTAGAAGTTATCGAATCTAAGAAATAGAAAAATCTCTAAAACGACCTAAAGCTACGTCAAGACATCCATTAAACGAAACATTGTATTTAAGAATAGGCCATAAAAAAGCCCAAGATCTTCACCTTGGGCTCACGCACTAATACTACTAAGATGATAGGTTTATCGTAATCTATCCACAGATTTTACAAGATCTTCATCCTTCTTAATGGCCTTATTAGCTAAAACTAATAATACGATAGAAATAAAAG
>Ga0209344_10004776_pt1 | contig 12169 bp, 10 predicted proteins | sample Cruoilmetagenom6_FD_187293 | JGI IMG/M metagenome (GOLD analysis project Ga0209344, IMG submission 187293) | Oil polluted marine microbial communities from Coal Oil Point, Santa Barbara, California, USA - Santa Barbara Oil Seep Sample 6 (SPAdes)... | ecosystem: Environmental > Aquatic > Marine...
GTTAAAAAAGTATCTGCTGTTTTCTTTTTTAGTGCTTTACCTAAAGATGATTTTACTTTAGAAATAACTCTGTATAACGGCTTAGAAAAGTTGTATTTGTTAAAGGTCTGTACAGGAATAAGAACAACAACGATCATTAAAACACCAATAATTATGGATAATTGCTGCTGAATTCCGAAGATATAAAGACTTTTTCCAACTAACCCAAAAACTAAGCCAATGAGTGCATATGCTAGTAACCTTCCGATATGATAGGTAGCAATTTGCGAAACTTTTTTAAAAGAATTACTTCTGTCAACAGGAAGCATAAAGGCAATAGGACCGCACATTCCAACACAGTGAAAGCTTCCTAATAAACCAAATATGAGTGCAGACCAAAGCATAGATTAATCTTGTATATATCAAGTAGAGCGCAGTCGATACCTCTTTACTAACCTCTCACTAACTGCGTTGTGTACTTCAATGAAAAAATAGTTTCATTTCAGTACTGCTTGAGGAGACCTTTTATTTAATAAACAATTTCTTTTTTGTAGAGATACGATTTTCCGTTATATTGCCAATCAACTTTAATGTTCCAACGACCATCCAACAAACGTTTGTCAGGTATGAGCAAATTGTGGTCAGACAATGAAATTGAGCTTTCAAAGTCCACTTGTTTGTTAGATGGTCTGTATAGGAACACTTTTCCTTCAATGTTTTCAGATTTTAGATCTTCAGGAAACATAATAACTAAACCTTCAGACGTTTTTTTCCAGGTAATATCAGACCTTAAGCTTTTAGAGTTTTCCTCTTTATTTATATCATTTTGATATTCTAATTCAGCTTTATAATAGTTTTCAGTAACTAAATCATGATCTAATTTATTATCCGTATTCATACGAATAACAAAGAACATAATAAAACTTATAAAGCCTATGAATGCCAATACAATTCCTGTTCCCCAGTTTATTTTCATAATTTTCAGTTTTAACTTAACATTTCTAATTATAACTTCGTGGTCCTAAAAAGTTAACCGTTGTTGTTTCAATGAGTTCTTCGCCACTGTAAACATCAATCATGAGTTTGTTTTTATCACCTTTTAATTCACTTTTATCAATCTCAATAAATAACGTGCCTTCCGCCAAACCTTGTCCAGGAACTTCAACCTCTCCTGTATTAGAAACGAGTTTGATTTCGCCTTTATACTTGCGCAATTTGAAATTGACATCTTCAATTTTTTCTGTGGTTTTATTTACGAGTTTATAGGTAAACACATTACTAATAATTGTTTCACCTTTGTGTTCGTAAAGTTGACCAGGTAATCGTAATACTCTTGCTTCAACATCATTTCGTAATAACAACATACCACATAAAACACCAACTAAAATAACTAATACAGCTGTATAGCCTTTAAGTCTTGGTGTAAACTCAAATTTATTTCCTTTCTCAATATTATCTTCACTTGCATAACGAATCAATCCTTTAGGAAGGTTAATACTTTCCATGATGTGATCGCATTCATCAATACAAGCCGTACAATTAACACATTCTAATTGAGTACCGTTTCTAATATCAATACCTGTTGGACATACATTTACACATTGTAAACAATCAATGCAATCTCCATGACCAAGTGCAGCTCTGTCTTCATTTTTTCTAAATTTCTTTCTACCATTTTCGGCTTCACCACGTTTATGATCGTAAGCAACTACAATTGATTTATTATCTAATAAAACACCTTGCAACCTTCCGTAAGGACAAGCAATAATACACACTTGCTCTCTAAACCATGCAAATACAAAATAGAACACTCCAGTAAAAATAATCAATGGAAATAAGGTGCCTAAATGTTCCGTAGGTCCATCAGTGATGTATTTTAGTAGTTTGTCACTACCAATAATGTAGGCTAAAAATATATTAGCAATTAAAAAGGAAATTACTAAAAAGATAAACCATTTTAAGAGGCGCTTTCTAATTTTTTCGGCATCCCATTTTTGACGTTGTAATTTTCGTTGTTTGTTTCTATCTCCATCAATCCAATATTCGATTCTTCGGAACACCATTTCCATAAATATAGTCTGCGGACAAATCCATCCACAGAAAATACGTCCGAAACCAACAGTAAATAAGGTAATAAAAATCACACCAATCAACATTGAAATTACAAACAAGTGAAAATCCTGAGGCCAAAATGGAAATCCGAAGATGTTAAAACGTCGTTCTAAGACATTAAACATTAAAAACTGATTGCCATTAATTTTAATAAAGGGAGCAGCAAAAAGAAACGCTAATAAGACATAGCTTACTATTTTACGTTTTTCATAATACCATCCACTTGGTTTTTTAGGAAATACCCAAGCACGTTTTCCTTCTTCATTAATTGTTCCTATGGAATCTCTAAATGTTTCGTTTTCAGGTGTGTTCACGATAATATTGTTTTGAGGCTTAGCAGATTACCATCTGAAAAGTCAATAGAAATTAATCTTCTTTTATGTCTTGAATTTCAACTGATTCTGTTGCTGCATCTTCAGCTGGAGCATTTTCATCTACCCAAATATCACCTTCAGCAGCTTTTGGCTCAGCAGGTGTTGTGCCTTGAAATTGAAGCACGTAACTTGCTACCTGAGCTATTTCAGAAGGTTTTAAACTTTGTTTCCAAGCAATCATACCTTTTCCGTCACGACCACCTTCAGAAATTGTTTTAAATACGTTTTTAATTCCGCCACCTAAAACCCAGTGTTTGTCGGTTAGGTTCGGACCAATTCCACCACCACCATCAGCTTTATGACAAGCGATACAGTTGGTTTCGAATAGTTTCTGACCAGCTGTTAAATCACTAGCTTCAGTTAATGCCACTACAGTATTAAAGTCGACCAAGTCTTTTGCTGTTTTTTTGTATTCTTCTATATCGATTTTTGCTTGCGCTAAATCAGATTCAAGCTCATCATATTGATTTTCTCCATTAAAGACATGGAAACGAACTAAATAAATTGCGGCAAAAACAATACTTGCGTAGAATCCGTATATCCACCAAGGCGGAAGATTATTGTCTAATTCTTTTATCCCATCGTAATTATGGTCTAAAATAATTTCATGCTCTTCTTCCATAGGTTTACTACCTAATAATTTGTTATACGTTTCAGAAACCCATCGTACAGCTTTTGGCGCTTCTGTTTTCTGAAGGTCATAACGTGCTTTTTCAGCGTCATCTAAACTTTGATATAAAACATTATTAATTGAAGACACTATAGCTTCAATAGCAATAATTATTAGTAATACTAAAAGTAAGAATAGTAATACCATTGGTTCTTCAATGAATGCTGGCTTATCACCAGAATCAATGGTGTATTCTACAATACCCATGATGATAAAGAATACAACAGGTACCCTTATCCAAGAAGGAATAAAATTTCTCATAATTCTGTAGTGTTTTGGTTGTCTAATGGAAGGTTACTCACCTTGTTGATATAGTCTTTTTTTGCAGTAATTACCCACCAGAAAAGGATGACGAAAAAACTGAAAAATATAAGTAAGGAGATCATAGGATAGATTTCTATTCCTGTGATACTTTCCATATGGTTTTTTACAAATTTTAACATGATAACTTAGTTTTGAGTTGATGTCTCTTCAGTATCTTTTACTTTAATATCTGTACCTAATCGTTGTAAGTATGCAATAACTGCAACGATTTCACGATTACGCATCTCTACGAAATCTTGTCCACCAGCTTGTTTGTCGGCTTCATAAGTTTCAGCAAAATCAGGATCTGAATACAAGTTTTTCTCTATTTGAGCTCCTTGTTCAGACATAGATTGTTGTGCATTGGCAATATCTTCATCAGAATAAGGTACACCTAAACTTACCATTGCTTTCATTTTAGTCTCAGTTAGAGATTTATCAAGCTTATTTTTTATTAACCATTGGTAAGCTGGCATAATAGAACCTGAAGAGGTACTTTGTGGATCGTACATGTGATTTAAGTGCCAGTTGTCAGAATATTTTCCACCTACACGATGTAAATCAGGTCCAGTACGTTTACTTCCCCAAAGGAATGGATGGTCGTACACAAATTCTCCTGCTTTAGAATATTCACCATAGCGTTCTACCTCACTTCTAAACGGTCTTACCATTTGAGAGTGACAGCCAACACAACCTTCTCTTATGTAAATATCTCTACCTTCTAATTCTAAAGGAGAATAGGGTTTAACACTACTAATCGTAGGTATATTTGATTTAACCATAATTGTAGGTACAATTTGTACAATACCGCCAATTAGAATAGCAATAGTTGCGTAGATTGTTAATTTAATAGGTTTTCTTTCTAACCAAGTATGCCATCCTTCACCAGCAACACGTCTTTTAGATACATTTTGTAATGCAGGAGCTTCAGCTAATTCATCTGTTACAGCACTACCTTTTCTAATAGTAGCAATTATATTGAAAACTAAAATAAGCATTCCAGTAATGTAAAGTGTTCCTCCTATGGCACGCATCCAGTACATTGGAATAATTTCAGATACAGTTTCTAAAAAGTTACCATATACTAAGGTTCCATCAGGATTAAATTGTTTCCACATACTTGCTTGTGTAAATCCAGCAACATACATAGGAAGAGCATACATGATGATACCAAGTGTACCTATCCAGAAATGTAGATTAGCTAAGGCAGTTGAGTATAATTTTGTTTTTACTAAACGAGGTATTAAATAATAAATCATACCAAAGGCAAGGAAACCATTCCAAGCTAAGGCTCCAACGTGAACGTGAGCAATAATCCAATCAGTAAAATGGGCAATAGCATTTACATTTTTAAGAGAAAGCATTGGTCCTTCAAAGGTTGCCATACCATAACCCGTAATCGCAACAACCATAAATTTAAGAACAGGATCTGTACGTACTTTATCCCAAGCACCACGAAGAGTTAGAAGTCCGTTAATCATTCCTCCCCAAGATGGCATCAATAACATTACAGAAAATGCAACACCTAAATTTTGAGCCCATTCAGGTAAAGCTGTGTATAATAAGTGGTGAGGTCCAGCCCAAATGTATATGAATATTAATGACCAGAAGTGAACAATCGATAGACGATATGAATACACAGGTCTGTTAGCAGCTTTAGGTACAAAGTAATACATTAAACCTAAGAATGGAGTTGTTAAGAAAAAAGCAACTGCATTGTGACCATACCACCATTGTACTAAGGCATCTTGAACACCAGCATATACTGAGTAACTTTTAAGTCCGCTTACAGGTAATTCTAAACTATTAAAAATATGAAGCACAGCAACGGTTACAAACGTTGCTAAATAAAACCAAATAGCTACATATAAGTGACGTTGTCTTCTTTTGAGTAAGGTACCAATTAAATTCCAGCCAAAAACGACCCAAATAACTGCGATAGCAATATCAAATGGCCATTCTAATTCGGCATATTCTTTAGAGGTTGTGTAACCTAATGGAAGTGTTATTGCAGCCCCAACAATAATTAATTGCCAACCCCAAAAATTGATTTTACTTAATAGATCGCTAAACATTCTAGCCTTAAGTAAACGTTGAGATGAGTAGTAAACACCAGCAAAAATGGCGTTACCTACAAAGGCAAAAATAACAGCATTGGTGTGTAATGGTCTGAGTCGACCAAAACTTAACCACGAAATGCCGTCAGTTAAATTTGGGAATAAAAACATAAATGCGAGTAGTAAACCTACTAGCATTCCTACAACTCCCCAGAACATAGTTGCGTAGAGGAAATTTTTGACGATTTTGTTATCGTAATAAAATTGCTGGACTTCCATAATAGTTTAATTAGTCTTTTTTGATTTAATAGATGGTTTAGGTTGCTCTTTAACGAGCTCGTCTTCAAATAGCATTCTAACAGAAGGAGTATAACTATCGTCGTATTGACCACTTTTTACAGCACTAATAAATGCTATAAAAAATATTACGGCAACGATAATACTGATACTTAGTAAAATATATATAACACTCATACCTATTAGAAGTTATTGTTCAAAATTACGTCTGTTTATATTTACAGAATATGATATTTGTCATGTTTAAAAAAATTATATAGTCATAGAAAATACTTGAGTTTCTGGTCGACTTTCGTGAAGCCTTAAATCGAATCCCATACATATATTTCTAATAAATGGTTTAGCCGTTTCAGGAACTTTTAAAGAGTCTTTATTGACTAGAATTAATCCGTCTTTTTGTGCTTCTTTTAATGCTTCTAATACTTTATTGATTTTTGAAAATTTCAAACTTGTATCAGACCACGATGTTTCTAACTGACACATAATATTTAAAATGTGTTGTCTGATTACCAAATCTTCTTCTGTTAAAAGATGACCTTTAAATATAGGGATTTCTCCGGAATTTACAATCCGCTCATAATCTTTTACAGTTTTTACATTTTGAGCAAATCCATACCAACTATCGCTAATAGAAGACATGCCTAGACCTATCATTAATTGTGTGGTATTAGCAGTGTAACCCATAAAATTTCTATGTAATGTATTGTTTTCGATGGCTTTGTAAAGAAGATCTGTTTTTAAGGCAAAATGATCCATTCCAATTTCTTCATAACCCAAATCTGTAAGGAGTTGTTTACCAGTTTCATATAAAGCTCTTTTTTCATCTCCTTTTGGTAAGTTGTCTTCATTAAAACCACGCTGTCCAACACCTTTAACCCAAGGCACATGAGCATAACTGTAAAATGAAATACGATCAGGACGCAAACGCTTCGTTTTATTAATGCTTTCGGTCATGGTTTCAATAGTTTGAAAAGGTAATCCGAAAATTAAATCATGACTTATAGATGTATATCCTATTGCTCTAGACCATTCGGTTACTTTTAGTACCTGTTCAAAGGATTGTACACGATGAATTGCTTTTTGCACAGTGTCATCATAATCCTGAATACCGAAACTAACTCTGGTAAATCCTAAATGATATAGTGTTTGTAGGTGCTCTTTAGTGGTGTTGTTTGGATGCCCTTCAAAACTAAATTCATAGTCACTATGCAATTCAGAAGGTTCTAATAAACCATTAATCAACTTGCTTAAATTGTCACTTGAAAAGAATGTTGGTGTGCCTCCTCCTAAGTGGATTTCTTTAATAATGGGTTTAGACGACATCAAGTCCACATATAACTGCCATTCTTTTAAAACGGTATCGATATAGCTATCTTCTACAGAATGACGCTTTGTAATGTGTTTATGGCAAGCACAAAACGTGCATAAACTTTCGCAAAAAGGCAAATGAATATATAAGCTAATTCCTTGTTCTGTGTTGCTTTCGTCAAACGATGTTTTAAACGTTTCTAACCATTTTTCTTTCGAGAATTGAGTGTCATCCCAAAACGGAACCGTTGGATAACTTGTATATCTCGGACCTGGAATGTTATATTTTTGAATTAATGAGCTGTTCATGATTTTGATAATTTTCTACCAATAATATTTGTTGCGATGGTTGTAAAAACGACAATGCTAATGGAACTCAAAGGCATTAATATAGCAGCTACTACAGGAGCTAACTGACCAGTAACAGCAAAATAGAGTCCGATGATATTATAGATAAATGATAACACAAAACTCCATTTTATAATTGTTATCGCGCTTTTAGAAGCTTTAATAAAGTTGTATAGCTGATTGAATTTTGAAGCATCTAAAATAGCATCACAAGCAGGAGAGAAGACGTTTACATTTTCAGAGAGTGCAATACCAACATTGCTTTGTGCTAAAGCTCCAGCATCATTCAAACCATCGCCAATCATGAGTACTTTTGCACCTTCAGTTTGATGGTATTTAATGTAGTCTAGTTTGTCGTCTGGTTTTTGATTGAATATTAATTTGGTTTTTGAAGGTAATAATTTCTTCAGATTTTCAAATTCTCCTTCGTTATCACCAGAAAGAATGACCAAGTCGTAATGTTTTTTTAGTTTGTTGAATAATTTAGATAAGCCTTTTCTATAGCTATTATAAAAGGTGTATTTTCCTTTGTATGTATTATTTGTGCTAATGTGAACCGTTGTATTTAATACCGAAGACGTTTCAGTGCCAACAAAACTAGCGGAACCAATTTTGATACTATCGTTATTGTGAGTGGCTTCAATTCCTTTTCCTAAATGCTCTTCAAAATGATTTAAAGTAATGATATTGTGCTCATCTAAAATATCGTATAAGGTTCTGCTTAAGGGATGATTAGAGCCTCGAAGCGTGTTTTTAAGTAAGAGTTCTTCGGAAGGTGATAAGGCAATACCATCGTAATTTGCAGTACTACTTTTGTTGGATGTTATGGTTCCGGTTTTATCGAAAATAATGGTGTTAATTGCTGCCAATTGTTCAATAACTGAAGCATTTTTGACATAGAATTTTAACTTTCCGAAGATGCGAAGCAAATTGCCAAAAGTAAAAGGAGCAGATAAGGCAATGGCACATGGACAAGCGATAATGAGTACAGCAGTAAAGACATTCATGGCTTTTGAAGCATCTACGAACAACCAAAACGTCGTCGCAATAATAGCAATACTCAAAACAATATAAGTAAAACGCTTACTAATGGTATTGGTTAAAGTGGTGAAACCGTCTTCTTTATTTTTGCTGAACACATCGTTACTCCATAATTGTGTGAGGTAACTTTGTTCAACCGATTTGATAGCTTCCATTTCAATAACACCAGAAGTTTGCTTGCCACCAGCAAATAATTTGTCTCCAGATTGTTTGCTAACGGCTTCAGATTCACCAGTAACAAAACTGTAATCTATTTTAGCTTTTCCGTTTATAAGAATACCATCAACAGGGATTAGTTCTTCGTTTCTAATTAGTAAACGGTCGCCTTTTTCAATGTCATAAACCTGAATAGGTGTTTCAATACCTTCCGAATTTATTTTGGTAACAGCTATTGGAAAATAGGATTTGTAATCTCGTTCAAAAGATAAAAAGGTATATGTTTTTTGTTGGAAGAATTTTCCGAGTAATAAAAAGAAAACAAGTCCTGTTAAACTATCGAAAAAGCCAGAACCTAAATCGAAAATAATTTCAACAGTACTTCTAATAAATAATACGGAAATTCCTAAAGCAATAGGAACATCAATATTTAATAATTTAGAGCGCAATCCTTTATAGGCTGAAACGAAATAATCACTTCCAGCGTAAAATACAACAGGAATTGAAAAAGCAAACATCAACCAACGAAACAAATGTTTGTATTGTTCTAGCCAAAACTCGCCAACTTCAAAATACTCTGGAAAAGATAAAAACATCACGTTTCCAAAGGCAAAGCCAGCAATACCTAATTTATAAATTAAGTTACGATTAACATTCTGTTTACCTGTTTTAAAATCGTCTAAAGAAATATATGGTTCATAACCAATAGAACTTAATAAAAGTACAACCTCTTTAAGTGAACAGGTTTCAGATTTATAGGTGACGCGAACCGTTTTCTTTCCAAAATTGACTTGTGATGCGGTAATATTCGGATTTAGTTTATTGAGATTCTCTAAAATCCAAATACAAGAACTACAATGAATATGAGGAATGTACAAGGTTGCAATTTGTGTGTTTCCATCATTGAATTCTGTTAGTTTTTCAATAATATTTTCTTGTGAAAGGAAATCGTATTTGCCTTCAATTTCTTTTGGAATAGTTCCTGGAGAGGACTGTAAGTCGTAATAACACGTTAACTCATTTTCTGAAAAAATCTCATACACAGTCTTGCAACCATTACAGCAGAAATTTTTATCATCAAAGGAGATTATTGTTGTTTTACAATCGTCACCACAGTGGAAACAAGTTGTTTGCTCCATAATTATTTGCTCATTTATACCTAATGCAAAGGTTGCTATAGAGTGTGCTTTAAACTATGATTTTTATCATGTTTTTAGTATTTTTGAAGATAAACATTTTTTAGGTATGAGCAAATGCGAGCAATGCATTATTAGGCAGTTTAATTCTCTTAAAGCCTTGACAAAGGAGGAGTTGGTTCGAATATCTGGATGTAAAACATCTAGAACTGTAAAGAAGGGAGAAGTCATTTTTGAAGAAGGAGAAACTGTAAATGGTGTATTTTGTGTTAAAGATGGTGTTTGTAAGTTGTCAAAATTGAGCGCTAATGGTAAAGATCAAATTGTAAAATTGGTTGTCAAAGGGGATTTGTTAGGACAACGCTCATTAATAGGAGAGGAGTCTGCAAATTTAAGTGCAGTAGCTCTAAATGATATGGAAGTCTGTTTTATACCTAAGAGTGAAATCATGATTGATCTTCAAAACAATCCTAAGTTCACGTTAGATATGCTACAACAGATGGCTCATGATTTAAAAGACTCTGACAATATCATTGTTGATATGGCTCAAAAGTCTGTTAAAAATAGATTAGCAGATGTTTTAATTTATTTGAATGAGCATTTTGGTGTGGAAGAAGATGGTTTTTTATCAATAACACTCTCCAGAGAGGATTATGCTAGTATTGTTGGAACAGCTACAGAGTCTGCAATTAGAATACTCTCTCAATTTAAAAAAGAAGGTTTAATATCTACAAAAGGTAAGCAGATTAAACTAGAAGACCTTGAAGGTTTACGACGTATTGAATAAAATATTGGTTTTTAACTAGTATTTAATTTTGAACCTATAATATAATGGCTTCATTCATTATAGTTTTTCACACAAATCAATGAACTGAATTATTCTTCTTAATCGATTTGGAATTATAGCAATATATAAGTGTTTATTGACCTTAGCTTGTTCTATGTAGAAGTCGTTTTCACTTAGATTCAATTTGTTTTTTATAAAAAAACCTCACTTTGTTTTAGATGAATTTTTAAATAAGACAAAAATATCCTAAATATGATAATTGTCATATTTTCAGAAAGTTTTGCGCTTTATTTTTGTGACATAAAATCAAAACAAATGAAAACAACACTAAAACTCATGATCGTATTATTTGTAACACTACTTGTAAGTTGTGGAGGCAAAGAAGAAAAGAAAAAAGAACCAATTTCTTATGGTAGAAAAGAAGTGCCAGTAAAAAAAGACACACCAAAAGAAAAAGCAACACCAGCATCAAAAAGAATAGACTTAACTAATAAAGGAGTTGGGCCAATTAAATCTGTGACCCTTGCTTCAGAAATAGATCAAGCCATGGCAACTCATGGTGAAGATGTTTACAAAAAAATGTGTACAGCTTGTCACAGAGCAGACAAAAAATTTATTGGACCTGCTCCAACTGGTATTTTAGAACGTCGTTCACCAGAATGGATTATGAATATGATTTTAAATCCTGAGCAAATGGTAAAAGAAGATCCATTAGCTAAAGAGTTATTAATGGAGTTTAATGGCTCACCAATGGCAAATCAAAATTTATCTGAAAAAGATGCGAGAGCAGTTCTAGAATATTTTAGAACCTTATAAAAGCGTCATAGAATACTAACCATTTAAAATATTAACCAATGAAAACTTTAAAATACCTGTTTTATGGATTTGCGTGTTTAACACTAATGTTGTCATGTAAAACTGAAAACAAAGAAGTGACGACCTCTACAGTTTCCCAAGCTGATACTGAATCTACTGAAAGAACTGGACAAGCCTTTATTGAAGGAGATGTAGGTACAACAGTTTTAAGTATTGCAATGAGTTCAAAAGACCATACAACTTTGGTCGCTGCAGTTCAAGCTGCGCAATTAGAAAATGCTTTAGTAAATGCAGGACCATTAATGGTTTTCGCACCTACAAATGAAGCTTTTGCAGCATTACCTGAAGGTACGGTTGAAAATTTATTGAAACCAGAAAACAAAGATGCATTGGCTAATATTTTAAAATATCATGTCACTCCAGGAAACTACTCTAAAGATTTTTTAAAGAAATTTAAAAAACTAGGACAAGCCAATAATGGTTATGTGCCTGTAACAGTAGTTGATGGAGAACCATTAATTGGTGGCGCAAAAATACTAGTAAGTATTAAAGCTGGTAATGGGATTGTTCACGTCATCGATAAAGTTTTATTGCCACCAATACAATAATACAAACGCTAATTAAAATCATATAAAAATGAAAAAAATACTAACATCAACTATTGCAATAGTAACAATACTTGCTGCTTTTACAAGTTGTAATAATTCAGGCAAGTCTAATAAAAATGGAGCTTTATCTAGCAACAATGCAGAAAAAGTGTACATAGCGCCAGGAGAGCACGATTC
>Ga0209344_10004777_pt1 | contig 12162 bp, 13 predicted proteins | sample Cruoilmetagenom6_FD_187293 | JGI IMG/M metagenome (GOLD analysis project Ga0209344, IMG submission 187293) | Oil polluted marine microbial communities from Coal Oil Point, Santa Barbara, California, USA - Santa Barbara Oil Seep Sample 6 (SPAdes)... | ecosystem: Environmental > Aquatic > Marine...
CAACTCGATCGTATCTGGAGCGAACGAACGATCATTGATGCAGTGCTCACAAGCTTCACTGAGCTGCCCGTGGAAGGAATCTCGCTTGCGGCCCCGGTGCCAGGCGCACGAAGCTCCAGTTTCGGCTATCGACGCTTTTTCAACGATCAACCGCGGTCACCGCACAAGGGCATGGACATCTCTGCAGGCAGTGGCCAGCCAATTAGCGCGCCACGCGAAGGACTCATTGCTGCAACCGGAGACTACTTCTTCAATGGCAATACAGTCCTCATCGATCACGGACAGGGTTTCGTGACCATGTATTGTCATTTGAGTGAAATTGCAGTCAAAAAAGGACAGAGCGTTGTGACCGGCGATGTCATTGGCGCCGTCGGCGCTACAGGTCGAGTAACGGGACCGCACCTGCATTTTGGGACCTATCTCAATGGGACAGCTGTTGACCCGGCAATCTTCCTTACAGAGTAACTAGCTGCGGCAGCTTTCGAAGAACTCACAGATCACGGGGCGAAACGCGTCCATATCGACCAGGAATGAATCGTGGCCGCGAATGCAGTCAAGTTCTGCCAGCCGCGTATCACTGCAAACGCTGGATATTCCATCCGCGAGCTCTCTCTGCTGATCAACCGGGAAAAGGATATCCGTGCGCACGCCAACAACCAGTGCCTGCTCCAGCTGCAGGCGCTTGAAGCCTGCTGCCAGCGAGCCGCCATATTCGGCGAGGTCGAAAAGATCCGAAGCATGCGACAAGTACAGGTAGCAGTTGGGATCAAATGCGCCACTGAATTTATGGGCGTGATTTTCGAGATAGGACTCAACAGAAAACTCCGCGACGAATTGATCCTCGATTCGCGCGTGGTCTGTCGATCGCTCGCGCCCAAAGCGCTGCGCCCACTCTTCGGCCGAACGGTAGGTGATCATGCCCAGTTTCCGGGCAAGACGCTGGCCCATTATCGGCGGATCACCTGCGTCATAGTCGCCCTTCATCCACTTCTCATCAGAACGGATCATCTCCCGCTGCAATGAACGAACCGCAATAGAAAACGGCAGCGCGCGCGTGGCAGACGAGATAGATACGAAGCGCTTCACGGCGCCCGGGTGACGCACGCAGTAAGCGAGTCCACTCATACCACCCATCGAACAGCCGATGACGGTATGCAGACATTCGATTTCGAGGTGATCGACAACGAGTTTGGCAGTATCCGCGACGTCTTCTAGCGTAAGCACAGGAAATGTCAGACGATATTGTTCGCCCGTCGTCGGGTTGATCGAGGCGGGGCCCGTCGAGCCGAAGCAACTGCCCAGGGAATTGACGCAGATGACGAAGAACTTGTCGATGTCGATCGGGAGTCCGGAGCCGATCATGTCCTCCCACCAGCCGGGCGACATGTCGAGTTCCGACGACGCTGCGTGAGCCGATGGCGACAGGCCACTGAAGATCAGGATCGCATTGTCCTTGGCCGCGTTCAGTTCACCCCAGGTTTCATAGGCAATAGTTGGCGACTGCACATGCCCGGCACGGTGCATGCGGAACGGACCGTCGCAGGTCATGGACTTTCGGGCAGAACTCATTTCTTGACCTTTTTCATCAGGCGTTTTCGCTTGCGCTCCTGTCTCGGCGTCAAGATATTGCGGCGGCCTTCAAACGGGTTCTTGCCCTTCTTGAACGACAGGCGCACAGGCGTGCCCTTGAGTTTAAACGCTTTTCGGAATCGATTGATCAAATAACGACGATACGCTTCTGGTACCTTTTCCGTCTGGTTGCCATGAATCACGATCACAGGCGGATTTCGACCGCCCTGATGAGCATAGCGAAGCTTTACTCGACGTCCACGGATCAATGGCGGTGAATGCGCCATGACCGCGGCCTCGAGTTCGTGCGTGAGTTCGGTCGTGGACATGTTCTTCATCGCGGCTTTGTAGGCACGTTCGACGGCCGGCAGCAGGTCGCCGACAGCGGTACCATGAAGCGCCGATATCGTTATTCGTTCTGCAAAATCAAGAAACGGTAACCGTCGCTCGAGATCATCTCTGACCTTCTTGCGTTCATCCGCTTGCATGCCATCCCATTTATTTGTGACGACAACCAGCGCACGACCACGCTCCATGACGAGCCCAAGCAGACTGACATCCTGCTCCGTGACCCCCTCGTGTGCGTCCAACACGGAAATCACAACCTCGGCCTGTTCGATCGCCTGCAGCGCTTTGACAATACTGAATTTTTCGATCGTCTCGTGCACGCGAGCTTTACGGCGAATGCCCGCTGTATCGATCAAAACGTATTTTCGGTCATTGCGTTCAAACGGCACTGCAACGCTGTCGCGCGTTGTTCCGGGCTGGTCAAATACCACCAATCTTTCTTCGCCGAGTATGCGGTTGATGAGCGTCGACTTTCCGACGTTGGGCCGACCAACGACTGCGATGCGAACTTCGCGATCTTCATCGCTGTCTTCATCGACCTCTTCGTCGTCGTCTTCCTCAACAACGAAGCTGCTGAGCATTTCATCCATTAGCGCGCCAATTCTGTCGCCATGCGCCGCCGAAATTGCGATTGGTTCGCCCATGCCCAAAGAGTGAAATTCACCGTTGGCGATCGCCTCATCAAGACCCTCGGACTTATTGACGGCGAGCCAGGTTTTATTGGCGTGCTTGCGTGCAAGTTCTGCGACGTGTTCATCAGCCGGCGTCAGCCCGCTTCGGCCGTCAACCATAATGACGGCAATGTCTGCTTCCTGCAGCGCACGAATGGTCTGATCCACCATGACTTCTTCGATGCCTTCCTCGCCACCTGCTACACCGCCGGTATCGATCACGAGGTAGGGAACCGGTCCGAGCTTGCCGAAGCCGTATTTTCGGTCGCGTGTTAGTCCCGGATAGTCGGCAACCAGCGCATCGCGCGATCGCGTCAGACGATTGAATAGTGTGGATTTGCCGACATTGGGTCGGCCGATCAGTGCGATGACAGGAAGCATGTTACCTTCACCGCGGCCGATTAAGACTCGCCGGCCTCGTCGGCAACGTCGGGCGCACTGCGCTTCGGTCGATCCTGAACAACTTCGTAGGCGGCCACTGAGCCACCGTCACTTTGCACATATAGACGGTTTCCGATGACCAGGGGATCGCTGCTGATTGCCTCACCGCTCAATCGAACACGTGCCATCGCGACCCCATCGATACTGCTGAAGAAATGCAGGTAGCCTTCAAAATCGCCAACAACGACGGTGGTATGAAACGGCACCGGCAAAGTAGGATCGCGGCGCAACAAATCGTCATTGCGCCAGGTCTCGACGCCGCTCGAGCGTGACAGGGCGATAACCTCACCGTCATCACGAGCGGTGTAAATGCTGTTCCAGTCTGCAGCAACGCCAACATGTGACGAAATTTCGCGCGACCACAATACCTGACCGGATTCAGCCGCAATAGCGGAGATACGACCATGATAACCGGCAGCGTAAATATCCTGCCCAACGATAGCTATCGCGCCATCAATATCAGAAAGTCGGTCAAGATCCGAACGTCCAGTCGCCAATGCCAGCATCGAGTCCCACTCAATGTCACCGGTGTCGATGTTCGCGGCCAGCAATTTGCCGTTGTCAAAGCCCGCGACGATCAGCGAGCCAACCAATAGCGGCGATGACGCACCGCGCATCGTCAAGGCGGGCATCAACTGCTCTACTTCCCAACGCTGTTTGCCGTCAAAACGCGTCAGGGCAACAAGGCGACTGTCAATGGTCTGCACGACAACCGAATCGTCCTTAATGATCGGATGTGCAAGGGTTTCGCCACCGACGTAGGTTCGCCACAGTTCGCTACCCGAATCCGCGTCCAACAAAACAACGTATCCGTCCTGCGTTGCGACAGCGACAGATCCTTCGCCAACCGTCGGGCCTGCAGAGATCGCCTCGTCAATGTTTGTCTTCCAGTGCTGCTTTCCAGACTCTGGATCATAGGCGGCGATATTGCCGTCCATACTTGCCGCGTAAATCCGATTGCCGTCACCAGTAGGCCGCAATCCGACCAGCAGATGTTCTGAATCACCGCCAACCCTATTGCTCCAAAGGCGCTTGATATTCAGCTGATTTTCGATGTTTACAAGTTCTTTTGGCTCAAGCTCCTCGTCTTCCTTGTCGCCAAATACGCCGCACGCTGACAGCAGTACACTGGCACCAACCAAGCCTAGCAATCGCCAAGACCTATTCACTCGCCTTCCTCGGAAACGACATCATCTAGTTCGACCGCTGATTCGGTATCCAGTTCATCGCTAACGACTTCCAGCATCGGTTCAACCGCTGGCAAGTCCAGTGATTTCCATTGCACGAGCTGTTGATCGATCGTGCCTTGCGACAACGGATCCATCAGAACTTTCTGATAAGCGTCCTGTGCTTCGGCGACACGGCCTAGTGCTGTATAAGCATCGCCCAGAACTTCGCCGTAGGACGGCGCAAACGCAGCCGTTTCATCGCCGGACAGTAGCTCGACAACTTCCTCTGCCTTGCCCTGATACATATAGACGCGAGCCAGTCGCAAGCGCGCAACATGCTTCAGTTCCGAGCCAGCACTGCCTTCAACCACCGCGAGCAATGCATCTGCCGCATCTTGGTCACGGCTCTGATCCATGTAGAGGCGCGCCAGCGCGAGACCCGATTGACCGGCATAGGCGGATTCGCCAAATGTCGATGTGAGTTCAGCCGCCACCGATTCGGCCTCTTCGAGGTTGCCGTCGACGATATGCTGAACAAGCTCCTCATAGGCGTTCGACGCATTGTATTGCATCTGCAGCTTATTGGCCTGGTAGTAATTGATGCCGAACAAGATTCCAGCACCTATTACGATACCGCCAATTACGTACGCGCCGTATTCCTTCCACCAGGAACGGAATTGGTCGAGTTGCTCTTTTTCTGAAAGTAGATCGTCCACTTAAAGCCCTTTGCTTGGTTTCTTTAGCCTAATTTATTCGCCAGCGTTGCCGCCAACTCGTTCATCGCGACGCTGACTTGTTCATCAGTGCTGCGCATTGGTTTAATTCCTATACTGCCGTCGGCAAGCTCCTGCTCACCCAATATCAACGCATACCCGGCGCCACTCTTGTCGGCACGCTTCATCTGCGACTTGAAACTGCCTCCGCCCAGATTCATTTCAACCCGGATCCCCGTTATTTTGTCACGCAGCTCCTCTGCCAGGGAGAATGCTCGCTCCAGTGTGCCATCACCCAAAGCCGCGATATAAACGTCAGCGTTGGTCGCCGGCGTCTGGCCACCACAAGCTTCATACAGCGCCACGAATCTCTCGATCCCCATCGCCCAACCAACGGCGGGCGTCGCCCGGCCACCGAGCTTCTCGACCAGACCGTCATAACGACCACCTGAACACACCGCGCCTTGTGACCCCAGTGCGTCGGTAACCCATTCGAAGACCGTTCGAGAGTAGTAATCGAGCCCACGCACCAGACGTGGGTTCACTGAATAACTGACTCCCGCAGCATCCAGCAGTGCCCGCAAGCCACTAAAATGTTCGACCGACTCATCATCCAGGTAGTCCAGCATGACGGGCGCGGCCTCAACAATCGCCTGCATGTCTGGATTCTTACTATCGAGGATTCTGAGCGGATTTTGCTCGAGCCGGCGCATACTATCCTCATCCAGCTGATTTTTCACGCCGGAGAAGTATTCAACTAGTGCCTCGCGGTAGCTGAGGCGGGCCTCGGGCGTGCCCAGCGAGTTGATTTGCAACTCAATTTTCGAGATTCCGAGGCGCTGCCACATGCGCGCGCTCATTATGATCAGCTCAGCATCAACATCCGGACCGTCATAGCCGACAGCTTCGACGTCGAACTGGTGAAATTGTCGATAGCGCCCTTGCTGCGGCTTTTCATAACGGAACATCGGTCCTGACGTCCACAATTTCTGCTTTTGATTGTGAAACAGACCATTGGTCATTCCAGCTCGCGCCATGCCCGCGGTTGCCTCTGGCCGCAGCGTCAGGCTCTCGCCATTGCGGTCGGGAAATGTGTACATCTCTTTTTCGACGATATCGGTGACTTCACCGATCGAGCGCTTGAAAAGCTCGGTGTGCTCCAGCAGTGGCAGACGGATTTCGGCATAGCCGTATGACTGCACAATGTCTTGTACAACGGACTCAAGATACCTCCAGGTTCCTGAGACTTCGGGCAGGATGTCATTCATCCCGCGAATGGCTCTTGGCTTGCTACTCATGATCCGCTAATCGTCAGCCTCGCTGTTCGACCTCGACGGTCTGCAGCTGGAATATCAAAACGCTCGCCATCAAGCTCGATGCTCACGTTTGCCGCGTCACCAAACAGCACATTGAACGGTGCCTCGCCCGAAAGGTTCACGGTGCGGCCCTGTTTGCCGAGGTCGAAAAACATGCGGCGACCTCGAGCATCTGAAATCTCGGTCCAGCAATCGCCCAAATAGGTAATGCTGATGCTTGTTTCGATGCTGGCGGGCGATGCAACAACCGGCTCAGGATCCGGTGTCGAGACTTCAATTGTCTCCGCCTCGTCCGCAACTTCTTCCAGCACCTCATCCGCGAGCTCTTGTGCGCTATTGTCCGTCACGCTGTTGTCTCTCTGAATGTCCACCTCGTCTTGCGGCAGTGGCGTTAACTGGCCAACTTCCGGCAGCTCAATTGCCGTATCGCGAACTGCAAACCACCAGTAGGCTGTCGCCACCACCAAAATCAAGACGATCACTGCAACCCAAGGCCCAAGCGCCAGAACTTGACGCGGGCGCCGTCGAGTTGTGATGACCGGTGGTGCACCCTGCGAGCGATCCAACCGGTAGTAATCGGCCATAACGTCGGCTTCATCCACCTCTACAAGCTGTGCATATTTTCTGAGGTGCCCCTTGGCAAATACTGGCGCCCCGATGACGGCGAAATCGTTGCATTCCAAAGCGCGTACCTTGTATTCGTCAAGATGCAACTCCTTTGCAATATCAATGACCGGGATCTGCTGCTCACGTCTTGCCGCTGCCAGCCGCTCACCTGCCACAGGGCGGTCCGATCCACCGTCTTCGGCCTCATCAGGATTATTATTCTCGTCGGTCATTATCCGGCGCCCAACACCTTGCGCGCTTCAGGAGATGCCGGGAAGTCTTTGATCAATCGGTCTTCGTATTGCGTCCGACCGCGATCGTTGCCGAGCATGTCTTCGATAAGAGATGCCAAATACAGGACACCTGCTGTTGAAGTATTCGCCGACATGAAGCGCTGCAAGAACGCGCGGGCGCTCAAGTAGTCTTCTTGTTTGTATTTAAGTAGACACAATTGCAGGAGCGCCTCGCCGTAGTTCGACTTGTTCTCCAACGCCATTCGAAAATAGCTTTCGGCGGCATCATCGTCCGGTTTCTGTGTCATGCACACACCGGCATTGGTCATCGTCACCTCGGCGTTGTCGTTCTCAGGGTGATTGGCCGCCTTATCGAAGTGCTTCTTCGCAGTCGTGTAATCCTGCTGTCGGCAAAGGAACACGGCATAGGTGTTCTGCACATCGAAGTTCTTTGGCTCGGCTCGAACTGCTTTCTCGTAGGACTCGCGCGCCAGGCGTGGGTTATCGAGCGCTTCATAAGTCAGTGCCAGCGTCGAGAATGCTATCGCCATCCTCGGATCGATTTCTGTGGCCAATAACAGCCGATCTTTGGCAATTTCGAAGGACCCCTGATTGTAATAGCGCGCACCGAGCTGGTAGTTCAGCTCCGCCGCGTCCTTATCGTCGCGCACCGCCTCACTGACAGAGCCCGTGGTAGTCGAAATACACGCGCCGAGTAGAACAAGACAAACGATGCCGGAACTAAGCCTTACACTGGTCTTCATGCCGATGAAATCCTTATGTCTTTGTTTTCACTAACTTTTTGACCAAGTCTCTTTTGACCAAGTCGCGTTTTAACGCGGTCGCTGACCTGTCCGGCCAACTGCCCGCACGCGGCATCGATGTCGTCGCCACGTGTCTTCCTCGTTGTCGCTACCAGGCCGCGTTTTCTCAACTGTTCCTGGAAGTGTCTGATCGTATCAGCTGACGATCGCTGGTAGTCAGTTCCAGGGAACGGATTGAAGGGTATTAGATTCACTTTGGCTGGCTTGTTCTTCAACAATGCCGCCAGCTCGTTCGCCTGTTGCAGAGAATCATTAACACCGCGCAGCATGACGTACTCAAATGTAATGAAACGATTCGACTGATTTGCGGCATACCGCCAGCAGGCATCGAGCAACGTTTTGATGGGATGCAGCTTGTTGATCGGGACAATCTGGTCGCGTAATTCATCGTTCGTCGCGTGCAGCGAAACCGCTAAAGCTACATTGCATTCTTGTGACAGTTTTTGAATGTGCGGGACAATGCCAGAGGTGCTCACCGTAACGCGTCGACGCGACATCCCGTACGACCAGTCCGATATCAAGAGCTGCAACACTGGAACAACGTTGCGGTAGTTTGCCAACGGTTCGCCCATACCCATGAATACCACATTGCTAACAGCAGGCTCACCGTTGTCACGGCGCGGCAACTCACGAATCGCGTGCCGGACCTGGCCGATAATCTCCGCACTGCTCAGGTTACGATTGAATCCTTGCGCACCAGTCGCGCAAAAAGAGCAGTCGAGCGCGCAGCCGACCTGTGACGAAATGCACAGCGTGCCGCGACCAGCTTCAGGTATGAAGACCGTTTCAACTGCCTGGCCAGCTCCCGTTGAGAATAGCCACTTGACGCACCCATCTTCAGAATCGAATCTGGCTTGCACTTCCGGAGGAACAATTTCAGCGTCATCTTTCAAACGTGCGCGCAATGACTTCGACAGGTCCGTCATTTCGTCGAAGTCATCGACGTCGCGCTGGTAAATCCACTGCATGATCTGCCTCGCCCGAAATGCCTTCTCCGAGCGTTCGGCAAGAAACTGCTCGAGACCGTCTTGCGACAATCCGAGCAGATTGATTTTTTCGGCAGTGGTAATCACGTTTTTCCGCTTAGCGAGTTCTCGGGCAAACGCCGTCGTCGCCGAAGAAGTAGGCAATCTCAACCGCCGCTGTTTCGGCGGCGTCCGAGCCGTGGCAAATATTCTCTTCGATGCTCGCTGCGAAATCGGCGCGAATGGTGCCTGCATCAGCTTCCGCCGGATTGGTGGCTCCCATGATTTGCCGATGCGTTGCGATAGCATTCTCGCCGCTCAGCGCTTGTACAATTACCGGACCCGACGTCATGTAGCCGACGAGGTCGTTGAAGAATGGTCGTTCGCTGTGTACAGCGTAGAAGCCCTCGGCCTGCTCTTTCGACAAGTGCATCATGCGTGCTGCTACGATTTCCAGACCGGCTTTTTCGAAGCGGCCGTAAATCTCTCCGATCAGGTTTTTTTGTACGCCATCAGGTTTGATGATGGAGAGCGTTTGCTCAACTGCCATGGGGTAATTCCTTGTTTCATTAATAGTGTTAGAACAACGTCCAGCGGTTTGCCGGACGCATAGATGTAAACCCTTAATTCTACTACGGTAGGTTCAGACGTTGAAGCTTTCACCGCAACCGCATTCACCCGAAATATTCGGATTGCGGAAGCTGAATGCCTCATTTAGGCCGTTTTTGACAAAATCGACCTCGGTTCCGTCGATAAGCTCGAGCGCCTCAGGGTCGACAACGACTGTCACCCCTTTGTCTTCGAACACGACGTCGGCCGCCTCAATCTGCTCAGCGTAGTTGATAACGTACGAGTAGCCGGAGCAGCCGGTCTGGGTAACACCCAGGCGCAGCCCAATGCTGTCGTCACGTCTATCGAGGTAGGTGCGGACTCGATCTGCCGCCGAGTCCGTCAAAGAAATTGCCATTTTAGTCCTGTTTATTGCTTGCGACGCGGTCGTGAATGGCTGCCCTAAGCGATCGGACCGTATCTTCAATCACCAGTATACGTCCGGTTTTCTCTACAGGTACAGCAAGATCAACCATAATCTGGGCAGTCGGGAATTTATCAAGTTCGGCAACGGCTTGCCCTTCAAAATACCGGCACACCGCCTCAGCCGCTGCGATTACGTGTGGGCAACCCCAGGCGGCGAAACGCATGGACTTGATTCGTTCGTCGTCGATCGCCGCTGTGAACCTGAGCCGAAGTCCCTGATCCTCAAAATAGCCAGATGGCGAATCAGCGATCTCACCCGCGTGGCGCGCCGCAGTGAAATATTCGCGCACGATTTCATTGTAGGGGTCGTTACTCATGCGGCACTCTGCGGCTTCGGAGACAGCAAGCGTAGCTTTTGCACGGCACCACGGTAATGCGAGATAGCGAACTCGATTTCGTCCATGGTCGTCAGGCGACCAAGGCTAAAACGAATAGCGCTTTGTGCCGCATCATCCGACAGCCCCAGTGAACGCAGCACATAGGACGGCTCCTTACTTTGTGAATTGCAGGCGGAGCCGCTGGCGACGCAGAGCGGTTCCAGCGCGAGCATAAGACTCTCACCCTCAATATCGCTCACACTCACATTCAGAATGCCCGCATAGCCTCCGACCTCCGGCCCATTAATGGAAACACCATCGATCGACAGAAGACCCTCGGCTAGCCGCTCTCGTAGTTTGGACAGTAAGCGGTGATCGTCGTCCAGACGCTCTGCAGCGACCGCGGCAGCTTCACCCAGCCCCGCCACCAAGGCGACCGGCAGAGTTCCCGGACGAAGACGACGTTGTTGTCCACCGCCGAACATCATTGGCTCAATGATGACGTCATCGGCAACGTATAAGGCGCCGATGCCTTTGGGCCCGTAGAATTTGTGAGCTGTGAGCGAATAGAGATCGACCGGCAGTTCTGAGAGGTTTACGGCGATCTTGCCGGCGGCTTGAGCCCCGTCTACATGAAAAATAATTCCGCGCTCACGGCAAATTGCACCGATCGCAGCTACATCCTGTATCGTTCCAAGCTCATTGTTGACGTGCATCACCGACACCAGCTGCGTGTCATCGCGCAGAGCCTGCCGCAGTTTATCGGCCGCCAGAAAGCCGCTTGAGTCGCCGTCAAGCCAGGTGACATCGAAACCTCGTTTCTCGAGGCTTCGAAAAACATCGACGACTGCTTTGTGCTCGCTGCGCATGGTGACCAGATGTTTGCCGCGATGTTCTCGATGCCTCGCAGCACCCATGATCGCGAGGTTGTTAGACTCGGTGGCCCCGGATGTCCACACGAACGATGCCGAGCTCGCATTCAATAATAACCCCAGCTGTGCCACAGCACGCCCCACTTCAGTGGCACTCTGTCGACCTGCGATGTGATTCGACGCCGGGTTCGCGAAAGCCGCACCCTGCATGCGTTGTGCAACGTCCGGATTCAACGGCGTCGTCGCGGCGTAGTCCAGATACACGAAATTCGTCATGAGTCCGACCTGCCTTTGCGGTCGATCGCGGTCAAGAAACCACGCAAAATATTGGCTTCGTTTTTATCCGGTCGAGCTCGGATGAACAGCCGGCGCATTCGCCGCATCAAAAACCGCGGATTATCCGGCTTAAGAAAACCAGTATCGAGAAAAACCTGCTCGAGATGCGCATAGAAATTCTCCATCTCTTCACCCGTTGCCGGCGGCACGTCGTTCTCGAATCCAGGGCCGCTATCCAGGGTGCTGGCCATGCGCAGTTCGTAAGTTAAAACCTGCACTGCCATCGCCAGATTCAGGGAACTGAATTCCGGGTTCGTTGGAATACTAAGAAGCGTATGACACAGAGCAAGGTCATCGTTGTCCAGCCCCGCCTTCTCGGGTCCGAAGACGGCGGCAACTTTGCCACCGCTGGCTTCCCGCAGCATCCGCTCAGCGCAATCGCGCGGCCCTATGCTGGGCCAGCTGATCGCACGGGATCTCGCGCTGGCGCCTGCGACGTAAACACAATCTGTCAGGGCATCGGCGAGCGTCGCTACGACCTTCGCCGCGTCGAGGACATCGGTTGCTCCAGATGCTCTGACTGTTGCGTCCTCATGCGGAAAGCTGCGCGGATTGACCAACGCCAGATCACTCAGGCCCATATTCTTCATGGCACGGGCAACCGCGCCGATATTGCCCGGGTGCGTGGTTCCGACGAGTACGATACGAATGCTCATTGTTGCGACATCCTGAGGACAGCTGACTAAAAGTCCGGTATTCTACCGCCCCGGCGGCCCGCGCTGACAACTTTGTCTGCGGGAATTGCCC
>Ga0209344_10004778_pt1 | contig 12160 bp, 10 predicted proteins | sample Cruoilmetagenom6_FD_187293 | JGI IMG/M metagenome (GOLD analysis project Ga0209344, IMG submission 187293) | Oil polluted marine microbial communities from Coal Oil Point, Santa Barbara, California, USA - Santa Barbara Oil Seep Sample 6 (SPAdes)... | ecosystem: Environmental > Aquatic > Marine...
GTTTTTATCCTTGGGTAAGGTCTCTATACGACTTGCATGAAACTATGAAGTGGGACGGAGAAGTTGATTTTTCTCACTCAAGAATAATAGATTGCCTTATTGTTGCCTCGGTTAGAACTGAAATAGTTGTCAGAGAGAGGCTGAGAGTAAGGTTTAAGGATTCAAGTGGCTTTAACGCTGATGATAAGTTATCAAAAATATTATCCTATATAGGCGACCATGTTGGCGGGAAAGATAGGAGAATTTTAAAAACTGTTGAAAGTAAATTTAATAGCACAAGGCTTGATTCTCGTCCAGAAGATATTTTTTCGGAAATAGACTCTATTGGCTGTAAAAACTGGCCGAAAAGAGACTCCCTATTTTTGAAGTCAATATTGAAATTTGTGTGTGCCAGGAATTATTTTGCTCATCATGCTTATAAAGATGAAGATTTTGACAGTGTCACAAGTGAACTGGCAGCTGAAACGTTAATGTCATTAGTTGAAACGTTGTTGTTTTTTCATAGAATTTGCGACAAGAAAAATTGACTCGAATCAGGTGTGGTGACCAAGTATGAACCTAACTCAACTCCTGCAAGGCTCAAAACACGCCTTCTTCACCGACCACCATCGGATTGTCTTCTGGTATGACGCCCTCGGCCACTTTGCCGAGCCGCTGAGTGAGCTTGCGCTTTGTGGCGTTCAGGTAATCACAATGGCGGGGCAATCGCCCCTTGGCGTGAAGTTGAATCATGGAGAATTTGGAGACCTGTTAGCGGAAGTGAAGACCGCCCCAAGCGGAAGACCTTCGACCGATTTTGGACAAGCTTGGCTTAACAAATAAATTGAGGCCTTGTTAATGAAACTAAACAATATCAAAGAGCTTATTGATAACGAGGGTGAAATCACCGTCGGTCGAATAGGGCCGGTTCGCTGTGGTGCCTCTGCCTGTGATGAATCTAATTGTCTTGCGATGTTAGCTAGGCGGCCTGGCGAGTCCTTTGAGGATTTGCTTGAGCGACTTGATTCTGCGATTGAGGATGCTATCGAACACGACATCATCGTGGATGAAATCAATCAATAATGCGCTGACGTTAAGGAGCCACTATGACTAGCCCCATCGGCCGCTGGCGTATCACCTGGATGGAAATGTGGGATCAGGACTTTGTCGATTTGATCGAGCCGGGGCACTTCCGGTTCGATGACAATGGCCTTGGATTTTTTATCTTCGGTGCCGTTGAAGGCCAGCTTGATTACCGCGTATCAGAGGGTGGAAAACGTATCGATTTCAGCTGGTCGGGTAATGATGAGGGCGATGAGAAATCTGGCCGGGGCTGTTTTAAGCTTTCATCCTCGCGTATTGCCAAAGGACGCATTTTTATTCACTGCGGGGATGAGTCAGCGGTGGAAATGGAGCTTCAAACCTAATGGGTGACAGCAGCGCAAATTGTATAGGGGGTGACATCCGCATGATTCATCAGATACGCATCGATAATTTCAAATCGCTGGTTGATTTTGAAATACGCATGGCACCCTTTACCTGCTTGGTAGGGCTTAACGGTGCGGGAAAATCGACCGTGCTTCAGGCGCTGGATTTTATCTCGCAGCAGATGCGGGGCGATATTGATGGTTGGTTAGAGCAGCGCCAGTGGGAACCGCGAGACCTTGGTTCTAAGCTCACTACAAAGCAAAATATCGACATTTCAGTTCAGATTGAGACAGAAAAGCACGGTTTAATTGAATGGTCGGCTAGCTTTAATCGACAGTCCTTGCGCTGCACGGCGGAAGAAGCGTTTTGTGACCGCGTTCGGGTATTAAAAGTGGAGGACGGCGAGTTTTTTATTGATAGAGGTGTCAGGCCCGGTAGCTTTCGTAGCGTGAAACGCGACATCATGTTTGATTATCAGGGCTCTATACTCTCGCAATTAAAGTTGAGTCAGATTGGGGAAGGGCTCCAGATGTTAAAGGAGTCGCTCACCAATATTCGCTCGCTTGATTTACTTTCGCCTGAACATCTTCGCCAGCGGACGCGTGACTCTGCTGAGCATTTGGGGCTTGGTGGCCAAAAGCTTTCTGCGTATCTTCATGAGCAAGGGGGTGAGGTGCGTCAGCGGCTATTGGAAAAACTGCAAAGTGCTTATCCTCAGCTGGCCAGTATTGATACCCGCTCTTTACGCTCTGGTTGGAAGCACCTGGATATTGCCGAGCAGTTTAGCGGCAAGGTGATGAACACGCCTGCGCGCCATGTTAACGATGGCCTGCTGCGCTTACTGGCGGTGCTTTCTCAACTGGCTTCCGATGAGCATTTTTTGTTGTTTGATGAGATTGAAAATGGCATCAACCCGGAGCTTGTCGAGTTTTTGGTGGATGCGTTGGTGGAGAGCGAGCACCAAGTGATGGTGACCACTCATAGCCCCGTCATTCTCAACTATCTGGAAGACGAAGTTGCCAAGCACGGCGTTATCTATCTCTATAAAAATGCCAAAGGGACAACTCAGGCGATACGCCTGTTTGAAATACCTTCTCTTGCCGAAAAACTGCGATTTATGGGGCCTGGTGAGGCCTTTATTGATACCCAACTGACTGAGTTGGACAAGGAGATTCAAACACTGCAGTTGTTGGGGATTGGCAAGGAGGGCAAGGATGCATCTTCTGCTAAGCGGTGAAGGCCCTAGCGATATTGGTGTGTGTTACCCAGCTGCAGGAACCTGCCACGCGGAAAATTTTAAGCCCGGGCCGATGGCGTGGCTGGTGGATCAGTGGGTTGAACGAGTGCAGGGCTACGAGTTCTCCCACCTTCGTAATGGATTCGTTGAATTCGTAACTAAGCAACATTTGGTCGCAGCAAGGCCTCCAGCTGCTAAGAAACCAAGTCGTTTGCCGGGTAAAAAACGCGCTAAAGAAACGGGTTATTACTTTTATAACGCGCGTGCGTTAGCACAGTGTGCGAATGCACTGGCGGCTGAGATTGGTGACGACGTGATTGCGGTGCTGTTTCGCGATAGTGATGGCACGGCATCCGCTGGGCGTGGCGATTGGCAAACGAAATATGACTCCATGCTGCAAGGCTTTGAGGCGGAAGATTTTTCACATGGCGTAGCGATGATCCCTAGGCCGAAATCCGAAGCTTGGTTGTTATGTGCATTAAAGCCAGAATCTCCTTACCAGCATTGTGCAGCGTTTGAGCAAGCCTCGGGCAATGATGACAGCCCCAACTCACTCAAAAGTCAGCTTGATGCGACCTGCCAAGGGCAAACCTCAGCCGATGAATTAGCCGAAATAGCCAAGGCCGGAAATATACAGTGGGAAAATATAGATATGCCATCTCTAGATGTCTTTAAGCACCGGGTGGAAGAAATTGTGAACTCGATTATTCGGCAGGGAGGCTAGATGCAGCTCGGCCAACTCCAGCAGGGCCTTCAACATGCCTTCTTCACCGACCACCATCGGATTGTGTTCTGGTACGACGCCCCCGGCCATTTTGCCGAGTCGCTGAGTGAGCTTACGCTGGAAGGCGTTCAGGTGATCAACATGGCGGGTGAATCAACCCTTGGCGTAAAGCTACGTTTGGAGCTGGAAGAGCCTGACACTCCCACATTGCTCTACTTTCCCTACGCCGAGCCAGCACCGGAAGATGACTGGCTGCTGGATATAATGCTTTACTCTGGCCGGTTTTATGCGGATCGCGTCTCGATGATCTTTAATGAGCTGGGCCTTACGCGCCATGTGCTGCGCGAGCATCTAGCTCAGCGGCAGGCGTTTTTAGCCAGCCGAAAGCGTATTGAAGGGTTAAAGCGTTTAGTCACGCCTTCCATGAGTGAAGATGAGCTGGATCTTGCAATGCTGGCCGTGGTGGTGGGGGCAGCGTCAATAGATGTGGCGACGCTGCTGTTTCATCTGGCAGAAGAGGCGGTGACCCACGAGCTGGGGTTAGAGGCGAATCCGCCAACTTTAGTTGAGGCCGAGAAACATGCCTTGGTGCCTGCTTTTGTGCGTGCCCTGCAGGCCGAAGTCGGTTACCCCGCCAGCCGTGAAGAGTTGAACGGTGAAACGTCTCTGAATTTCGGTCAGCTAATGTTGCGGTTACTGATTACTGGCTATTGCGAGAGTATTTCTGATATTCCTGACTGGGCACGCCAGGTGGCGATTCCCTCTGTTAATGCCCGTGCCTCTTCGCGGGCGTTGCTGACTCGCTGGCGGGATAGCTCGCGTTTTTACCCCGCGTTCGATGTGATCTCTGGCTGGGTGGCTGATGCGCAGCGTATTGATGACAAGCTGCATAATGTGCCGCTAGAGCAGCTTAGCAATGTGGCCACCTTTGAAGTGGTTGAGAAGCAGATCATTGTGGATCTTTGCCAAGCGATTCCCACCGCTGATGCTCGCGACCTGCGGCTATTCGATAGCATTATTGTTGAGCGGTTAGATGGCTATTGGGCGTCTCGACATAAAAACGATGCCCGCCGTGAGCGCTACCGGCAGCTATACGCAGCGCTCACTGCCGCTATTGCCCTGTTCAGCCTGCGCCACCAACATGCCAAAGGGTTTCACTTTGAGAGCGTCGAGGCGCTGTACCATGCTTACCAAACCGATCTCTACCGTTTTGATACGGCTTATCGCCACTACGCGGTGGCATCCGACGCGACCGGCGTTGAGTTGCTGAAAAACCTGGATGCGGCCGTCGAGCGTTGTTACGACGAGTGGTTTTTGGGCCAGCTGACCCGCAACTGGAGCGAGCGTGTCGAGGCCGAGCAGCGGCTGATGCACTGGAAGCTGCCCAACCTCCCTAATCAACAAAACTTCTACCGTGACTGGGTGCAACCTCAGTTAGCCGCTAGCCGCCAAAAACGCGTGGTGGTGGTGATTAGCGATGCCTTCCGTTATGAGGCTGCCGAAGAGCTGCGCGAGCGCATCAATGCCAAGCGTTACAGTGAAGCAACGTTGAAAAGTCAGTTGGGGGTAGTGCCTAGCTATACCACGCTGGGCATGGCCTCGCTGCTACCGCACCGTGAGCTAAGCTATCAACCAGGCAGTGATACGGTGTTGGTGAATGGTCAATCAACCCAGGGTACCGCCAACCGCAGCAAACTCTTGAAGGAAGCGCTAGGTGGTGAGGCTATGGCGGTCACCGCCGACGAGGTGAAAGGGTGGTCTCGGGAAGAGGGGCGCGAAAAAATCAAAGGCGTCCAGCTGATGTACGTTTACCACAATGTGGTGGACGCCCGTGGAGATTCCGCTAACACCGAAAGCGAGACGTTTGCGGCAGTCGAAGATGCCATCGATGAGCTGGATCAACTGACCCGCAAAATTTTGATGCATTTGAATACCAGCACAGTGCTGGTGACGGCAGACCACGGTTTCTTATTCCAGCGGAGCGCCTTAGACGCCACCGACCGCACGGCGCTTACGGACAAGCCTGCCTCCGCGTTCAAAAGCAAAAAGCGCTATGTGCTGGGTGAATCGCTGCTCGATAATCCCAGCGTTTGGCATGGGCATACCCGCGATACCGCAGGCACCACCTGCGAGACACAGTTCTGGATACCCAAAGGCGCGCACCGTTTCCATTTTGTGGGCGGGGCGCGCTTTGTGCATGGTGGCATCATGCCCCAAGAAATCGTTGTGCCGGTGCTCACGATACAGCAGCTGCGTGGCGAAAAAGCCGAGAAACGCAGTACCCGCAAGGTCGAAGTAATCTCACCGAAGGCATCGTTGAAGATGGTCAATAACATTCAGCGCTTTGACCTGCTGCAAACTGAAGCGGTGAGTGAACGCTTGCGGCCAATCACCCTTTCAGTCGCTATTTATGAAGACAGCCACGTGGTCTCCAGTGAAGAGGTAATCACCTTCGATAGCGCGAGCGACAATATGAACGAGCGCATGAAATCGGTACGCCTTTCGCTTTCTGGCACCTCATTTGACCGTAAAAATGACTACTTCCTAGTGCTGCGTGATAAAGACCTGGGCACCGAGCGGGAGCGCTACCGGGTGGTGATCGACTTGGCCTTTACGGATGATTTCTTTTGAAACAGGGGTATGTATGCAGTTAGCTAAGGATAACCTGGGCGTCAATATTAATGGGGTGCAAGTCAGTTGTAATGATAACGGCTTTTATAACGCATACACCTTGCACAAATCTTCATCTGGTGAAAAAGCTAAAGGGCCAGAAGAGTTTTTGATACATTTCCCTGAATATGAGGCAGAAGCTAATCATCTTGAAAGAAAATTTGGTAGTAGACCAGGACTGTTTTTTTCGCAGTGGTTGTCAGTCATATATGCTTCATGGATATCAATTGAGTTCTTCAATTTAGTGGTAAATAAAATTGAAGAAAATATTGTGACGCAAGCATATACGTTAGGTGTACAGAGTAATGAGAGCGAAGATATTAGACACCAAGTTTTTAATCAAGGCTTACTTAGTGGGCAAGAAGTTGAAAGAGAGAAGCTGAACCAAAAATTTGCAAATATGCCTGATCATCCTGTGCAGGAAAAGTCGATCAATACTCTTGAACTTTGGAAAGAGGCTACATCACAAGAAGAAAGCACTCCCTCTGACTTTGTGAACTATATGCTTTTGGCTGCACAAGTGTATAGAGATTTAGGTCGAGATGATGTTCTCTCAAACTATGACTGGAATGCTGAAAGCTACTGGGTAACGCCGGAGTTTGCTTTCTACATACTATCTTATTTTCCTTTTGGTTCGTCACAGCGAGCTAATGGGTTAAGTTACTTGAACAAGATGTCCAATGGACGAGTGTGGGCCAACTCTGTTGGATAGTAGCGTGTACTGACAAAATAATGGAATTTTTCTTATGGGCAACGAACCGCAATATGATCTCGACACGCTACTCAACACTCACTTTGCTGGCCGCGTGGTACGTAAAGACCTTACCCAGCGCGTGAAAGAGGGCGCCAACGTGCCGGTGTACGTGCTGGAGTACCTGCTGGGTATGTACTGCGCGTCTGATGATGCGGAGGTAATTGCGAAAGGCCTGGAAAACGTCAAAGCAATTTTGACCAATAACTACGTTCGGCCTGATGAAGCGGAGAAGGTGAAGTCCATCGTTCGGGAGCGGGGCAGCTTCAAGGTCATTGATCGTGTCACGGTGCGACTGAACGAGAAGAAAGACCGCTATGAAGCAGCATTTAGCAACTTAGGTATTAAAGATGCTGAGATCTCCGCAGGCATCGTAAAAGAGAACGAAAAACTGCTAGTGGGCGGTATTTGGGTAATCGCAACGCTCAGCTACTTCCATGAAGAGGGGCAGACAACATCACCATTCGGCGTCAGCCTGCTCAAGCCGATTCAAATGCCGCACATGAATATGGACGAGCTATTTGAGGGGCGGCGTGGGTTCACCAATTCACAATGGCGTGAAGTACTGATCCGCTCGATTGGCATGGAACCCGCTGAGCTAGACGAGAGCGTGCAGTGGCACTTGCTCGCCAGGATGATCCCGTTTGTTGAAAACAACTATAACGTTTGTGAGCTAGGGCCACGCGGCACCGGCAAAAGCCATATCTATAAGGAGTGCTCCCCCAACAGCATTCTGGTCTCCGGCGGGCAGACAACGGTAGCTAATTTGTTCTACAACATGAGCTCAAGGCGCATTGGTTTAGTCGGCATGTGGGACTTGGTGGCATTCGATGAAGTAGCGGGTATCTCGTTCAAGGATAATGACGGGGTGCAGATCATGAAAGATTATATGGCGTCTGGTTCATTCGCCCGTGGGCGTGAGCAGATGGAGGCATCGGCCTCGATGGTGTTTGTGGGCAATATCAACCAGAGCGTTGAGTCGATGGTGAAAACCAGCCATCTGTTGACGCCATTCCCTGATGCAATGATCGATGCGGCGTTTTTTGATCGCTTTCATGCTTATATTCCCGGCTGGGAAATCCCAAAGATGCGGCCCTCGTTCTTTACTCAGCGCTATGGGTTTATCGTCGATTATCTGGCTGAATTTTTCCGCGAAATGCGCAAGCGCAGTTTCGCCGATGCGATTGATCGCTACTTTTCTCTGGGTGACAACCTCAATCAGCGTGACGTGATCGCGGTTCGCAAAACGGTTTCTGGCCTGCTCAAATTGATGTTCCCGCATGGTGAGTATGCGAAAGAAGAGGTGAGGGCCTGCCTGGAATACGCCATGCAAGTGAGACGCCGGGTGAAAGAGCAGCTGAAAAAAATTGGTGGCATGGAGTTTTACGATGTCCATTTCAGCTACATCGACAAGGAGACCCTGGAAGAGCACTTTGTGTCGGTGAAAGAGCAGGGCGGTGGCGGCCTGATTCCAGAAGGCCAGGGCAAGCCAGGCGTTGTGCACACTATTGGCCTCAGCGACAAGGGCATGCCGGGAGTTTATCGCATCGAAATGCAGGTAACCGCAGGCAGCGGCAAGCTGGCCATGTCAGGGCTCTGGAACTCCACCGCCGCCAAAGAGCAGGTCAAAATGGCGTTTGATTACTTCAAGGCCAACGCCAGCCGTATCAGCGGTGCCCGTAAGGTCATGGAGCATGATTTCCACCTCCATGTGGTAGATCTTCAAAATAGCGGTGTCCTGCGTGATTTGTCGTTAGCCAGTTTGGTGGCGTTTTCATCAGGCCTTGTCAGCAAGCCGACGCAAAGCCAAATGGTGGTGCTAGGCGATATGAGCCTGGGCGGAAGTTTAAAACCCGTTCAAAACCTTGCAGAGTGCCTGCAGGTCGCCTTTGATGCCGGCGGTAAGCGAGTCACCCTGCCGATGAGCAGCGCCATGGATATTCCCACCATTCCCGGAGAGCTATTTACCAAGTTTCAGACCAGCTTCTATGCAGAGCCGATCGACGCAGTGGTCAAAGCGCTTGGAGTGGATTAAGGTTAATGAGTCTATTGCGATAATGCATTCATGGTTCACTCGCATTGCATGAGGTACGTAGATGGCAAAATATAATGAGCCTAGTGCTGTAAAAGCTAACGGCAGCCCTCTGCAGCGGCTTAAGGACTCGGTCGGCAAATATGAGCTGCCATTTGAGCCTGTAGGCGTTGACGACTGGGAAGCTATACAGCTGGAAGAGCTTGCTTCTGTCACTCACTTGGGTGATGAGAATGAGCCAAGATAGGCCCGCATTTCACATGCCATGTAAGTGAGCACATTGTCGGTAGGCGAGGAACAGAGCAATGAAAGTGACTGAAAAATTAGAAGTCGAGGCCGTTACTGATGTGGTGTGCGATGTATGCTTAACCACGACACGTGTAGCAGATGAAAATCTTGAGTACGCCACCCTCAAAGCACATTGGGGCTATGGCACTCAACATGATGGCGAGCGCTATGAAGTCCACCTGTGCGAAAGCTGTTTTTTCAGCACGTTGGCTTACTTCAAGCAAGAACGCCGTGTGCAAAATTTGTTCAGCGAAGATAGCGACAGAGACTGGGCCTTGAATACAGATGATCGCCTGGGACTTGTAGCTAAAGATGACTATTTCCCTGATCATAAATCTTGATAAGTGGTTACGCGGCGCTTTTGGACTGACTACAGAGGGTTGCTTTAGGCAGATTTCGACCCAAAGCGGCCCTTCCGGCGAAAGCGGCATGCTGTTTCAGCCGTGTTATGCAGCCGCCACGATAATCTATGCTGCCTATTTGTACTTAATTGATTTTAATTTCAATGGGATAGATCGTGAATAAAGGGTTATATAACCTGAATAAACGCGCCGACGGGTTCATTGAGGTTATGTAGAGGGGTGTATAATCATTGTTGAGCAGCAATTGCCGTTTCCGACGCCGGGTGACGATAACCGGAAACTCCCCCAAGCATCGCCTGTACCTACAGGAAAGATAGGACATGAACCACGTTAAAGAGAGGCATGTAAACGAATGGCAAAGTTGATCGGCAGGGTAATTGGGGTAGTAGTGCAGTTGTTAATGCTGCCTTTCGTCATAATTTTCGCGATACCGGCGGGCGTCATGAAAGCTCGGCGAGCACAAGCAGCACGTTTGCTCTTTACTGGAGGTGAGCAGTCGCTGCTCGGCAAGGCACAGAGGGCCATTAACATGGATGAGTCAGGCCTGATGTCCCCTGATAAGGATTTGCTAGCAGCGGCGAAGTGTATCGAAAATGCCAGGGTTCAATATCAGCTGATAAAGAGCCGCGAACGTTTCGACGAAACATTCTCAGAGTTTCTAGCGCCACTACTGCTCCAATGCAACGTAAACGATTGGAGCAAAGTATTCGATTTCTTTGAGTTGGACAGTTTCGGCATCGAGCGCCCCAATCAAGATCTTGGTCAGCCACAGAGAGTCACCGGCTCTAGGGCCGAAGCGCAGGACAAGAGCACCGTGCCAACGCAAACGCGAGTCCAATCGGGAACATTGCCTGATTCAAAAGACAAAAAATTGAAGAAAATCGCTCGATGTGTCGTAGATCTTACCTCGGATGCCCTTTCCCAGATCGACCTGGAGTTGTCTGAAAGCAATGCAATTAGTCTGGTGCAATCTATAGCGCATGAAATGAACGATGACTTTGTAGCTGAAAATGACGCGATGTTTGTCGGTCTTCAAATCGTTGAATATATTGAAAAAAATGCGCTCGAGAATAAGGAATATGACGCTTTGTGCATGTTCGCACTATCCGTGGTCTTAGGAGGAAAGGCCTACGCGGAAGAGAATCATCTCTCTGAGGATAAATCAGAGTTTGTACTAAGTATGACCAACAGTGCGCGTGAAACAGTTGTTAAAAACATGCGGTTCATACAGTCTGCGGCTGCAAAAGACTTTATTGATATGAATCTGCATGGCCATGAAGATCTACCTGGTGCGAATAAGAATAACCATTTCTACCTGAGTGATGCGTCAAAGGAGGGTCTGCAACAACCAATACATATTCACTTTGATTCCTACGAGCCAACCCTCAAGATGGGAAATAAAGTATTACCCAATCCGTGTACATTCTTGGTCACTGTTGATAGCCCTGAATTTTCCCCGCGTGGTCTCACTTGCAGGGTTAGTGGTATCAATCACAAACGCTCACCGGAAGGAGTGCGCAACGGAGTTGTCGCCCATGTCAATATGGTCAGACAAGAGGACGATGGTTCGATTGATCGTGTTCACGTGCAGCTTCGTGAAGATGGTCGTGTCGTGGGTCAACTGGTCAGTCGTGGGCAATACGAGGAAATGACTAGCCTAAATGGTGTGTTTTTTATTCCGGGCGATACTGTATTTCTCGATGGAATGGGAGAGCCCTACGATTCAGATAATCAGCCGCGCCCAACCAGAGAGCAAGAACTATTTTTTGAACGAGAACGAGAGGAGATGGTTGACTCGATTCTGGGCTCTTGAGGGTCTTGGCATGCTAAATCACATTCCGAATTGTCAGCCAACATGCAGAGCCCGTTACGAATGGAGTGTTGCCGCCCAACAAATCGTTGCATCGGACGTTTGCCTCGCCACCTGCTTTGCTACCGCGCAGCAGGCGTCGGGTCAAACGCAGCTGAACTCAAGCGTTATATCAGAGACGACTAAAAGGCAGCTTCTGGCCGATAGTTGCCGTTGAAAACAGCTGTTTGTTGGTGCCAAAACTTAAAATCCGTTTGTTTTGGAAGATGCAAGCACGTCTAGCGATCTATGAGCATGCTGGGGAGGATTTATATTACCTTAGTGTTATTAAAAATCTGTAGGTGCGAACAAGGACAGTAGCAAGCTGAACGGCATCAGATAAATGCGTGCATAGAGATGCGTTGTGAATCAACAATAAGTAACGAGTATCAATGAGAGCACCGTTATCATTACCCCAGCTATGGGAAAGCACCAAATACATTTCGTGGCCAAAAAGCCACGGTAATCCCATGGTGCGCGTGCCACGCCCGTCGGGGAAACCTGAAACCAAGTCGATTCCGCGCTTAGCCAGTGAATACGATACCTTTGAGCGTTGCCTTGCGTATCGAGACCAACGCGGCAGAGAGATTTGGGGGACACGCCGCTGGAAGGAGTTGTTGCGAGTGGATGCACGCTCCGTCGCGCGTCATCGTGAACGGCCCGCTGGCCCGATGACGGGCGTTTACCACTACGAGCGTCCCACTGGGACAACACTCTGGGTGGCGGCTTGGTATGAGTTGATGCCTGACGGTTCACGCAAAAAACGCAGCGCGCAGTTCAGTTACGGCACGTCACGCACCCGCTATGCGGCTTCAGAAGAAGCCATGCAGGCGGCGATTA
>Ga0209344_10004779_pt1 | contig 12160 bp, 13 predicted proteins | sample Cruoilmetagenom6_FD_187293 | JGI IMG/M metagenome (GOLD analysis project Ga0209344, IMG submission 187293) | Oil polluted marine microbial communities from Coal Oil Point, Santa Barbara, California, USA - Santa Barbara Oil Seep Sample 6 (SPAdes)... | ecosystem: Environmental > Aquatic > Marine...
TCCAATAATCCTCCCAGTTTTTACCTTCGCGTGCAGCCCATTCTTTGGTTGCAGAAATGTAACCAATAGGAGCATCAAACCAAACGTAAAGTACTTTGCCTTCACCACCTTCAACAGGTACCGGAATTCCCCAATCTAAATCTCTGGTTACGGCACGTGGACGTAAGCCATCGTCAATCCAAGATTTTACTTGACCGTAAACATTAGGTTTCCAGTCTTTTTTATGACCTTTTAAAATCCATTCACGTAGAAAATCTTCATGCTTATTTAAAGGTAAAAACCAGTGTTTGGTTTCTTTTAAGGTTGGTACATTGCCTGTAATTGCCGATTTTGGGTTTATTAAATCTGTAGCATTTAAGCTAGATCCACAGTTTTCACATTGATCACCATAAGCTTCTTCATTGCCACATTTTGGACATGTACCAGTTACAAAACGATCGGCTAAAAACTGATTAGCTTCGGCATCGTAAAGTTGCTCAGTCACTTCTTCTACAAATTCGTTTTTGTCGTAAAGGGTTTTAAAAAACTCTTGTGCAGTATCATGATGAATTTTGGCCGTTGTACGAGAATAGTTGTCAAAAGTGATCCCAAAATCCTCAAAAGATTGCTTAATTATAGCATGGTATTTATCAACGATATCTTGTGGAGTTACACCTTCTTTTTTTGCTTTGATAGTAATTGGCACACCATGCTCATCACTTCCGCAAATAAAGGCAACATCATTACCAGTTAATCTTAAATATCTAGAATAAATATCTGCAGGTACATAAACACCGGCTAAATGTCCAATATGAATTGGGCCGTTTGTATAAGGTAATGCTGCTGTTATGGTGTATCTCTTCGACATGTTTTCGTGTTTTTTCAAGCTACAAAAGTACGCAATATATAAGGGATTTAGAAACGCACATTTGCAAATTTCAACAATAATTCTCTTATGGCTTTGTTTGATATTTGTAATGCAAAAGCGAAGCAGTTACATAGGTCTATATTTTATCGTTGACTCATTATAATAAGAATGATAAAATTTAAACAAGTGAAAAAAAATGTACTTTTACAAAAAGCAGTTTTTATGATTTTAAGACCTCATTTTTTATTCCTATTTTTTGTTATTAATTTAATTGTAATTAGTGATACTATTGCTCAAAATAAATCCGATAATTTTACAGAAATGACTCCTAAATTTATTCAACCACCATATTTAAAAGCAGGTGATACGGTTGCCATTGTAGCACCTTCAGGAATTTTAAAAAGTAGAGAAGGAGAAGTGCAGCAGGCTGTTAAGCTTCTTGAAAGTTGGGGTTTACATGCTATTGTAGGTAAACATGTATTTAGCAAAGCAAATCATTTTGCAGGTACAGACGAAGAGCGCTGTTCTGATTTGCAAAGCGCAATGGACGATCCTAAAATTAATGCCATTTGGTGTGCGAGAGGTGGTTATGGAACGGTTAGAGTTTTAGATAAATTAAATTATACAGAATTTAAGAAAAATCCCAAATGGGTTATCGGTTACTCTGATATCACGGCTTTACACAACCAACTGCATAATGAAGGATTTCAATCGTTGCATGCTTTAATGTGTGTAAGTTTAACCAAGAATTTAGATGATATTAAAGAGTCCATTTCTACGTTTAAATCTTCAATTTTTGGACATCCTGAGAATTATACATTAAAAGGATCTAATTATAATAGAACCGGTGAAACTTCTGGTGAGTTAGTTGGTGGCAATTTAACAATGTTACATACCATGTTAGGCTCTAAAGAAAGTATTGATACGTCTGGAAAAATTCTTTTTATTGAAGAAATAGGGGAATATAAATACCATATAGATCGTATGCTACAAAGTATGAAGCGTGCAGGTTATTTTGATAATCTAAATGGACTTGTAGTTGGAGATATGTCTAAAATGCGAAAAAACACGACGCTTTGGGGAACTTCGGTAGAGCAATTAATTTTAGATGCTTTAGCAGAATATGATTTTCCAATTGCTTTTAATGTGCCTGCAGGACATGAGAAAGATAATAGAGCTTTGGTTCTAGGTAGAACTATTGATTTGAAAGTTGAAAAAAATGAAAGTAAATTATCTTACAAATAGTAGTTCTATTTAGATAAGCGAAGGCATAATGCACAATGCCAACTGAATACTAAACAATGGCACAACATAACGAACTTGGTAAAAAAGGTGAACAGATAGCTGTAGATTTTCTGTTAAAAAACAGTTATGATATTATTGAGCGTAATTACCGTTTTCAAAAGGCTGAGGTAGATATTATTGCTCAAAAAGGTGATGTTTTAGCAATTGTTGAAGTGAAAACGCGATCGTCTATTGATTTTGGAAATCCTCAAGATTTTGTAAAGCCTAAACAAATTAAAAATTTAGTGAAGGCTGTTGACGAATACGTCAATGAAAATAACTTAGATATTGAAGTCAGATTTGATATTATAGCTATTGTTAAAAACAAAAAAGGGTTTGAAATAGAGCATTTAGAAAATGCATTTTATCATTTTTAATCTTATCTATAAAAATTCATTTCATCTAGATATTTCCACACGTGTTCTGGTAGCATTGGTCTTACATTTTTGCCTTCTTTAATAGCGTTTCTTATAAAAGTAGAGGATAATTCCATAATAGGTGCGTTAACGTGATGAATTCTAGGATGGTCACTGAATTCTGTTTCAACTTTACCTTCAGAAAGTCTAGGATATACATAAATATCATGATTTTCAAGAATCAATTCATAGTTTTTCCACTTATGAAGACTCTTTAGGTTGTCTTCTCCCATAATTAAGGCAAATTCATAATTAGGAAATTTTTCAAAAAGATAAGTAAGAGTGTCAATGGTATAATTTGGCTGTTTTAATCCAAATTCTATATCGCTAGGTCTTAATTTGTCATAGTCTTTAGTTGCCAAATGAACCATCTCTAAACGTTGGTAATTATCTAGTAAACTACTTTTCTTTTTAAAGGGACTTAAAGGTGTTACTACAAACCAAATCTGGTCTAAATCACTATGCTCAGCCAAGTGATTTGCAATAGTTAAATGACCAATGTGAATTGGGTTAAACGTACCAAAATATAAACCTATTTTCATCTTACTTCGCTATAAAGTCTGAAACTAATTTATATGCATTTTCTAAAGCTTCGTCTAAATTAGAGTTTACTACAATTTCATCAAATAGAGGTGCTGTGGCCAATTCTGCTGGTGCTTTAGCGACACGCATACTTATTTTTTCTGGACTTTCTTCTCCACGATCTTTTAGTCTTCTTACTAATTCATTTAAATCAGGTGGTTTAACAAAAATAGCAATAGTTTGTTCAGGGAATTTTCGTTTAATACGTAAGCCTCCAGATACGTCTATATCAAAAATAACATGCTTTCCTTTTGCCCAAATACGTTCAATTTCAGATTTTAAAGTACCATAGAAATTATCTCTATAGACTTCTTCCCACTCTAAAAATTCATCAGCTTTAATCTTGTTTTTAAATTCTTGAAGTGATAAGTAGTAATAATCTTTTCCGTGAGTTTCGTTACCTCTAGCTTCTCGCGATGTTGCTGAAATAGAAAATTCTAGATTGAGTTCTGGCTGTTTTAATAAATGACGAACAATAGTTGTTTTTCCAGAACCAGAAGGTGCTGAAAAGACAATAAGTTTGCCTTGTTTTTTGTTTTTAGTTTCTGACAAAATGTGTGATTTTACTAGGTACTAATTAAAGTACATTCAATAATTGTTCTTTAATTTTTTCGAGTTCATCTTTCATCTGAACGACTAATTTTTGCATTGGTGCATAATTAGATTTTGAACCAATAGTATTGATTTCTCTTCCGATTTCTTGAGAAATAAATCCGAGTTTTTTTCCGTTTGAATCTTCAGAATTCAGTGACTTTGTGAAATAATCTAAGTGATTTTCTAATCTTACTTTTTCTTCAGTGATATCAAATTTTTCGATGTAATACACCAGTTCTTGTTCAAAACGGTTTTCATCTACTTTTTCTTTAATATCTGAAATACCTTTCTCTAAACGAGCTCTCACACCATCAATACGATCAGGATCCATTGTAATTACTTCTTGCAATAACCTTCTTAATGTAGCGATTCTACCTAAAAAATCTTGCTTTAAAGTTGCTCCTTCATCTTCACGATATTCTACAATTTTAGATATAGCTTCGTTAATTTCTTTACTTATAAGCATCCATTCATCTTCATCAATATCATCACGCTCTGTAGTTACAGCATCTGGCAAACGAATTGCCATTTTTAAGAGTTCGGTAGCGTCTCCATCTACCACTTCTTTAAGTTGTTTAATGTATTCTTTAACAACTGTTTTGTTAATTTTAGAACTGGTATCTTCACCCGTAATTTCAACAAAAAGAGAAAAATCTACCTTGCCTCTTACTAAGTGTTTTGCAATTAGTTTTCTAATGTCTAATTCTTTTGCTCTATACATGGAAGGCATACGAGCGTTGAGGTCTAAACTTTTACTATTTAGAGATTTTAATTCTATAGATATTTTTTTTGTTGGGAGCTGAAGAACAGATTTCCCATAACCTGTCATGGATTGTATCATTAAAACGTTGCGATTAAAGTTGCGCAAAGGTACAAAATTGAATGGTTTAATTTTTTGATTAAAAAGTTTAGAAAGGATTGACGTGTCCTAGAGTAGTTTTATAACTTTGCAATTCTTATTAGAAATATAAAAATATGTACAAAAAACAGTTCGAAATTCGTTGGAGTGATGTAGATGCTAATGGTCATTTAGCTAATTCTGCCTATACTAATTTTATGAGCCATGCTAGGATGTCTTTCTTTTCTGAGCAAGGATTTTCTATGGCAGAGATTATGAAATATAATGTTGGTCCTGTGGTGTTTTATGAGCATATGTACTATTTTAAAGAATCATTTATTGGAACGCCAATTACAGTAACCATAGAAGTGTCTGGTTTAAGTGAAGATGGTATGTTGTTTATGTTTGAGCATAATTTTTACAATCATAAAGGTGAAAATTTAGCTTATTGCGAAATGCAAGGAGCTTGGATTGATTTAAAAACAAGAAAATTAACAGCATTGCCAGCTCCTTTATTAGAATTGGCTCATAAATTTCCGAAATCAGATAGTTTTAAAGTATTGACCAAGGAAGATACACGTAAGCATGGAGTAAGACCTAAACCAATGGCAATGTAGAATTTTATTTAAACGGCTGATGCTGTTTAAAAGATTTTATGTGCACATTCTTTATAAACTGTTTTAATACCTGATTAGGTAAGGACTGTTTATGTCTGCCATAGCAAGTTAATGCCATTGGCTCGGCTCCAAGAGTGCTTTTTATTTCAGAAGCAGTTCTGCCTAAATTTATCTGATCAGACTTTGTTTCAATGCCAAGTCTTACATAATCATTTAAAATCCTTGGGTAAATTGCAAATTCTTTGTTGTTAGAATAGTCAATGCCAATAAAGTGTGCATCGAGATGCGTTCCATTTTGCATAGCCGACAAAAAGCCAATTAATTGGTCTTCTAAAAAATAGCCTTTTACTATAAACTTTTCTTTAAACGCTTTTTTGAGATGCACATAAGTATCTAGATTTAATATTTGCGCATTAAAGTCAGCATTATCAATGGTGTTATGATATAATTCTTGAAGCTGATTTTTGTGTTTTTGTATGTCTTCTTCAGAAAAAAATTGAGCTTTTAAGATTTCACTTTTAGCATCAGCTCGATTCGCTTTTACTCTGTATTTAGATTTTAGAGCGTTTTTGTAATCGTCGAAAGAATGCCATTCTGGTTTTAACGTAATAATCATGTTAGGCTCTACTTGCATTGCTGCATAATCGTAAGCCTCTAAATGATTGGTGATAGAAAGCGATGTGTTTTCAAAATCTTTAATAAAAATAGCTTTGATTTTTTTAACTGATTTTGAGAGTTGTTTTACGCCTTCAGCAATAGCCTTAAACGTTTCAACTTTATCTTCATTATCTTTTATGAACGTCCCATATTCTCCACTCAAAAAAACATTACCACAAAAAAGTACTCTAATATGGTTATTGCAAAACATATTATTTACTATACGTCTAACTTTATCAGACATGGTGACGTTTTTGGTAATGGTTTCAATACCAATAGTTACAATTTGTGTATTGGCAAACGCAACGGCTTGTTCATCTTTTAAAATAAAAATATAATTAAATTCAATATCTGTATTTGCGATTTCAAACGCTTTTAAAAATTCTGGAGAATAATAAATATTTGTGCAACACTTTAGGCTATTCCAATAGGCTATAGGAATACTATCGACGCTTTTAAATATTTTAGATTTTAATGACAAATTAAGTAACTTTTTTAGGCTTTTTAATCACTAGGTAAACACCTAGAAATATGATTATCATAGCTGTGATTTTAATAGTATCTATAAAATCGGCTCCCATGGCTAAAGCAAAAAGAGCGGCAATCGCTGGTTGAAGATAAATAAAAATGCCGACGGTAGATGCTTTAAGTTTATTAAGTGCTAAAGGATTTAATAAATAAGTACCAAACGTAGCTCCAATAACAACAAATAGAACAGAAAAAGTAGTATATGGAGTAAAAGTATGCCATTGAACATCTTGCAATTCGCTATATCCAAATGGTGTAAGGATTATTAATCCAAATAAAAACAACCATTTTATAAATGTAAAAGGATGATATTTAGCGGTTAATTTTTTAATCAAGATAATGTAAATACTATAGGATACTGCATTTAGAAAAACAAGTAAATTGCCTAACGGGATATTGTCACCAACTCTTGAAGATTTACCATAAAGCGTTAACACCAGAGCACCTGCTAAACCTAAAATGACTCCTGCTATTTTTAATTTTGTAACTTTTTCTTTTAAAATATAGGCAGATAATACAAGGATTATAATAGGTATAATCGTCATAATAGAAGACGCATGTATTGGAGATGTATATTCTAATCCTTTAAAAAAGAATAACATATTAATTACCACGCCAAAGAGCGAAGCAACTATAAGTTTTAAGTAGTCTTTTCTTTCTATTTTCTCTTTTGGAACAAATAGACTTAGAACCCAGAATAATATTGTTGCACCAATAACTCTCAGTAATACAAACCCAAATGGCCTAATGAAATTTTCATTCATCACTGTTTTAGCAATGGTATAATTTAGTCCATACAAAAGCTGAACCATAAAGAGCGCAAAAATCGCAAAACCTCTGCTATTCATGTATAGCAAGTTTTGCTGCTTCAACTGTTTTTTTAGAATTACCTATAAATATCTTATTGTTGAATAAAACTACAGGGCGTTTTAAAAAGGTATAGTGTTCTAAAATGTAGTTTTTATAGTCTTCTTCAGATAGCGCTTTATCCTTTAGACCTAATTCTTTATATAGCCTTGCTCTTTTGCTGAATAAATTTTCGTAGCTATCTGTAAGTGCTCTCATCTGTTCAATTTGAGACTTAGTAATAGGTTCTGTTTTTATATCTTGAAGTTGAAATCCTTCAGGTAAATTCAGTTCATTAATAATGCGAGTGCAAGTATTACAAGTGCTTAAGTAGTATATTTTGTTCATATCAGAATTCTGTATAATTTTGAAATATAACTTATACAAACTTTAGGAATTTAGCTTCAATGAAAAAGTTTGTATGAGTTCAATGCAAAGTAACCGTATTTAAAGGGAAATTTAATTACTTTTAAGAAAAATATCATTGCTATGGATTATTACTCAATTGCAACCATTTTAGTTGTGCTATCTGCACTATTTGGTTATATAAATGTGAAGTTCTTAAAACTGCCAATTACCATCGGATTAATGGTTATTACTATCGTATTTACTGTGGTTTTGGTTGGAATTGCACAATTTGATGATACGCTATTGATACAAGAACGAGAATTTATAGCAATGATAGATTTTGAAACAGTTCTACTTGATATTATGTTAAGTTTTCTGCTTTTTGCAGGTGCTTTACATACCAATTTTAATCAGCTTAAAGTGCAACGAGGACCTATTTTGGCTTTTGCTACCTTGGGTGTTTTGGTGTCTACATTTTTAGTTGGTATTGCCATGTTTTACGTTTTAAAATTAATGGGCTTAGATGTAGATTTTATCTATTGCTTATTATTTGGTGCTTTAATTTCACCAACAGATCCAATCGCAGTGTTGGGTATTTTAAAAAAGGCAGGTGCACCAAAAAAGTTAGAAACTAAAATTGTAGGAGAATCATTATTTAATGATGGAGTAGGAGTTGTTGTGTTCTTAACCATTTTTGCAATTGCTGCTAAACCAGATGCAGCTATTGAGTTTACTGATATTGCAACTTTATTTGGTCAAGAAGTTATTGGTGGAATTATATTAGGTCTTTTTCTGGGTTGGGTAACTTATCGTTTAATGAGATCTATTGACAATTACGAAATCGAAGTTATTCTAACGCTTGCAACGGTAATGGGTGGTACTATGTTGGCGCATAAATTTCATTTATCTGCGCCATTGGCTATGGTAACAGCTGGACTAATCGTTGGGAATGATACCGTAAGGAATTCTGCAATGTCTGAAACTACAGAGCTTTATGTAGATAAGTTTTGGGAACTTATAGATGTTTTATTAAACACTATTTTGTTTGTAATGATAGGTATGGAAATGCTAATTTTAACCTTAGAGGGTAAATTTATTTATGCAGGCTTATTGGCAATTCCTATTATATTACTGTGTCGTTATATGTCGTTGTGGCTGCCTATTAAATTCTTTTCAAAACGTTTAGATTTTGTACCTAAAACAAACTTAATTATGACTTGGGGAGGATTGCGAGGAGGAATTTCTATCGCATTAGCTTTAAGTCTTACTAAAGATATGCACAGGGAATTATTTTTAGTAATTACTTATGTTGTGGTGGTTGTCTCTATTGTTGGTCAAGGTTTAACCGTTGAGCCGTTTATAAAACGATTAACAAGAAGCACAAAGAATTAATGAACTTTGAGGTAAGACTCACATTCCGAAAATGGAATTACAAATTCAGTGTAGCCTTGGTCGTAAGAAGCAACCTCATAAACATTGTAAAGTAATACCAAACCATCTTCGCTAAACCCTATGTTTTCAGGTAAATGAAAAGGTTCTCCAAAAAAGAAATCTTCTATTTTTAAGTTATCCTCTTTGGTTTCTAGTGATTTTATAAAATGGTTTTCTGCCAGAGTTTTAAAACTTTCTATGTCTTTAATAATTGCGTCTTGATTTAAAACCTTACCCGTTTTAGCGTCTAAATTTAGAAATTGTATTTGGTCACTGCCATGTGCTCCACCTTTAAATTCATAAGTGCTAACGGCAATGGTAATAACCTCTTCAGATTGATACGTTAATTCTGTTTCAATTTGAAGTTCCCATGCTGGTTCTGATTCCTCTGAGAATTCATTTTTGAAGTTGAGGTATTCTGTATTAAAAGCTTTTAAAACGTCTTTTAATTCATTAGTGTTTTCAGCTGAGCTTAATGCCTCAATAATTGCATTTTCAACATTTGAATTAATAGTTTTACTAAGCGTGCTAGTTCCTTTAGCTTTACTGTAAGTTGCTGAAATTTGAGCTTCATAAGCAACATCAACATCAACAGTTTCGAATGTTGCAGGTTTGAATTCCGAATTGCAAGAAGTTAATACAATTAAAAAGGCGAAAAAAGAGATTATTCGTTTCAAAATAGTTGAGGTTAAATTATCAGACAATAAAGGTATTATATTGATTTGAATAGAACGAATTATCCATTAAATTTGTTGTGTTTCGAACGCAATAATTCATTTAATTATTTATCATGAAATTCAATACAAAAACGATACATGGAGGTCAAAAACCAGATGCTGCTTATGGCTCGGTGATGCCACCAATTTATCAAACCTCCACTTTTGCACAGTCTACTCCTGGTGGTCATAAAGGCTATGAATATTCGCGCTCAGGAAATCCAACACGTCATGCCTTAGAAAATGCTTTTGCAAGTATTGAAAATGGTAATTATGGATTAGCATTTGGTTCTGGTTTAGCAGCCATAGATGCTGTTTTAAAGTTATTGAAATCGGGTGATGAGGTGATTTCTACAAACGATTTATATGGAGGTACGTATCGATTATTTACTAAAATATATGAGGATTTTGGTATAAAGTTCCATTTTATTGGTATGGAAAATGCAGAACGTATAGAGGATTATGTCAATAAAAACACAAAACTCATTTGGGTAGAAACACCAACAAACCCAATGATGAATATAATTGATATTGTAGCAACAGCAAAAATTGCAAAAAAGTATAAAGTGTGGCTTGCAGTTGATAATACTTTTGCAACTCCGTATTTACAGCAACCTTTAGATTTAGGTGCAGATATTGTAATGCATTCGGCAACTAAATATCTTGGTGGTCATAGTGATTTAGTTATGGGAGCTTTAATTGTGAAAGATAAAGAATTGGCAGATCGGTTATATTTTATTCAAAATGCTAGTGGTGCTGTTTGTGGGCCTCAAGATGCATTTTTGGCTTTAAGGGGAATTAAAACATTACATTTACGTATGCAAAGGCATTGTGAAAATGGTAAAGCAGTTGCATTATATTTAGAAAGTCATCCTAAAATTGAAAATGTGTATTGGCCTGGACTTAAAAATCATCCTAATCATCTTATTGCAAAATCCCAGATGAATGATTTTGGTAGTATGGTATCTTTTACAACCAAAGGCAATAATTATGATGCGTCAATTAGGATTGTAGAAAACTTAAAAATCTTCACACTTGCTGAATCTCTTGGTGGTGTAGAGTCGTTAGCTGGTCATCCGGCAAGTATGATGCATGCAAGTATTCCTAAAGAAGAACGCGAAAAAACCGGAGTTGTAGATTCCTTAATTAGACTAAGTGTTGGGATTGAAGATGAAGCAGATTTAAAACAAGCCATAGGCTAATGCACTCATCTCTCTCAAATATACAAAAAGACCAAATCGTAAGATTTGGTCTTTTTGTGTATTGTATAATTAGTAAGTCTAATCTAAGTAGTAAATGTAACCAAAGTTTAACCATACCATCCAATCATTTGCTTTATTTGAAGCAAGTTGGTGATCTAAACCATCTGTTTTATCACTAAAAAAGTATTGCCATCTTAGGTCTATCATTAAATCTGAAAGAATCGTTAACTTGTATCTTGTACCTATACTTCCAACTACAGACCAAGCTGAGCCACTTGCATCACTTATTGATCCAGGTTCCCATGCTGAGTAAAAATTACTAGGATCTTCAATATCACCAATGTTATTTATATTAGAAAAATCTGAACTGACATAATTAGTATAAACACTTGGGTTATAAGAAACGTAATGAGCTCCTAAACTTGCAAATGGAGCAAAGGAATAGACACCTGCAGAAAATTCTCTGATACTTCTAGGAAAAAACTCTAATTGCATTCCAATATCCCAGTTTTGAGCTTCACCAGTATGACCTCTTAATCTGTTCGCATTTTCAGATGTTTTGTCAGGTTCTACCCACTCACCAAAATGTTGAAGCTTAGTTTTATTCCAAGCAATTTCACTTCTTAATTTGAAGTGATCATTAAAGTATTTATCTGTAGTATAACAATTACAGTCTGCACGATATGCAAAATTGATATAGTGTATAAGACCGATGCCAATACCTGTATTTCCAGAATTGGTTTCTAAATCAGAGCGTACTCCAAAATCAGATTGATATGCTATAGGACCAGCGATTATGCCTACTTCGTGAGAAAAGCCTAATTGTGAATAGCTAAATTGCACAGATAAAAGTAGTGCAAATGGAATGATTAGTTTTTTTATATCTAGTATCATGTAACTTTAAAATTGAGACTCTTGCCGAGCAAATATATAAAAACTCGACGAACTACAAAATAAAACAGACAAAATGCACACTTTATTATTCTTTAAAGAAAAGGATTAATGTTGATTTTGAAAAATAAAAAAGAAAAAAATAAAAATTAATCACTTATTTTTGTGGATAATTTATATTTACATCCAATATATTATAATTTTCTAAATTAAAGTAAATTAAAATGATTTTTGTGTAAAAAACTTATATAAAAAGATTTTAACAAAACAAAAAATAAATTTATGAAAGGTAAAATAGATGCTTTTTTAAATCTAGTAAAGGAAAGAAATGGACAAGAGCCTGAGTTTATGCAAGCCGTTGAA
>Ga0209344_10004780_pt1 | contig 12158 bp, 11 predicted proteins | sample Cruoilmetagenom6_FD_187293 | JGI IMG/M metagenome (GOLD analysis project Ga0209344, IMG submission 187293) | Oil polluted marine microbial communities from Coal Oil Point, Santa Barbara, California, USA - Santa Barbara Oil Seep Sample 6 (SPAdes)... | ecosystem: Environmental > Aquatic > Marine...
CAGGCCGTTGGAGCCGAAGCACCATCTCGATCAATTCGTCCTTGCTCAGCTGCTGCAAATCAGTCCGATCCATATCATCATGGATTCAGACATTTTAGCGCATGGCAAGGGGGTGGGTAATTACACCAGCGTTCCTGATGCTCGTTGAGATCATCAACAATCATCACCTCGAAATAAGGTTTGGTCAGTGCCCGGGCTTCCGGCGACAGAACAGCCTCGTCCTCATTCTCCTCTGCGTCCGCCACTTCCCTGTCGAGCGGAATGTGACGGCGGCGGTAAGCGCCGGTCGTCAGGGCTCGAAGCACACGACGGACACTGAACGCCGCATCGTCGATGTTTCCGTGATCGAACTGGCGTTGCATGTGGGTAAAAGCAGAAACACCTGGAAAGGCCCAATAGGCCTCAATGAGCGAGAGCGACTCGAAGAGCTCGTTGATCTTTGCCCGCGTGGCCTTGGCCTTGCGGCCATCAGGCTCGCGCTTGAGGAAATCCAACGCTTCGCGCAACGCGCTCCATCGATCCGTTCGAAGCTGAACTGCAGAGTAGTAATCGCTCATTGATTGCATCAATTTTTCCTTTTCGGTTACTCAATCTTCTGCAAGATCTCCGGTTTTCTCGTGGATTTTTGATCTCGTAGGCTTTAGCCCGCAACCGTCTTGCCTGCCGCCAGAGGCAATGCGGCTCCCGGTTCGGCTGCAGATGCGGGCGGAAGCAACGGGTCGACTGCCGGGACGACCGGTAACGGCAAACCGGCCTTGGATCCCTGTCCTGGCGTTTCGAGCTTGCCGAGAGTGTGCAAATAGCCATCCACGCCGCTGGCCCGGTTGTAGACAGGAAAATCGACAGCTCGATCCCTGAAACTCTTAAGCACCTGACCCAGCCCCATGAATCCGGTTTCGCGCTGGCGACGAACCTGGTCGAGGTCGATTTCGATGGGGAACATATCCTCTCCCGCCATTGAGCGATGCAGGATCGTAGCCGAGGGTGACACCACACAGGACTGACCGATGCCACCGGCTCCAAGGCCATTGATGTCGAAGACATAACACTGGAATTGCGCGGCGGTGGCTTGCGCAATCGCAATCTCGGTTGAACGGTCTATCGTACCGGTCAGGACCGGATGAATGAGGACTTCAACGCCCATGCTGGTCAAGTGACGCGTCGTTTCCGGGAACCAGATATCGTAGCAGATCGAGAGGCCGAACCGGCCGACACCGGGAACATCAAAGACACAGAATTCGGTGCCTCCCGCAATCCCCGCCTCATAGGGCAGGAAAGGGAACATCTTTCGGTAGTGCGAAACGATCTCGCCTTGCGGATTGATCACCGTGGAGGTGTTGTAGATCAGTCCGTCATCCGCCTGCTCAAACATCGACCCGGGTATGACCCAGACATTGTAGCGCCGCGCTGCCGCCTGAAACTTTTCAATTGTTTCATTGAGAAGCGGTTGTGCAAATCGCGACAGCGGCCCGAATGGCGCCAACTCGCTGAACACCACCATTTGGGTCCAGGGAAACCGCGCCATCACCACATCAAGCTTGTGCAGCATGGTCTCGACGTTGGTTTCAACTGCATTGACATACATCTGTATGCCGGCGATTGCGAAAGGTGTCATTAAGGGCGAACTCCGTGGATCATTATCAGGGCCGGGCACCGCGGTAATGCGGATGAAGCTCCGGCGGACTATTTCCTGACGACCAGAACCGAAACGGGCGAACGCCGCACCACCCGGTCGGCTTGCGAACCAACCAGGAATTCACGAACCCGATCCGGAGAATGGCTTGCCATGACCACCAGATCCGCGTGATGGGTCTCGATGGCCTTCAGGATTTCCGTATGCACAATGCCGTGCGCCATATGAACATGGGTATCGATTGATTTGTCGATGTTCTCCGCGACGATCGCGTTGAGCTGCGTTCTGGCTTCCTCGAGCGCGTTCTTCTCGTAACCCGCTGGCAGATACCCCTCAACCAGCGGCGACCGGACAACCGGCACCACCGTCAACACGTGCAACGCTCCCCCACTGGCCTTGGCCAGAGCAACGGCTTCCGGCAGAGCCAGTTCCCATGATGGTTTATGTGACAGATCGATGGTGACAAGGATCGTCTTGTACATATCAATTCTCCTCGTTCAGACTAGGCAGCTGCGGTTGAAACAAATGCCGGCGACCGCCGCCGCTGCATCATCACGACCAGGGACAGAAGCAGCAGCGCCGGAATGAACATCCAGTACTTGCTCGGCACATCGACAGGCTTGAGAACACGCAGAACCTGCTGATCCCAATCCAGACCGGAAGACGATGCCGCGGAACCAAACGCCACATCATCAATCATCATCTTGTCGCCGTCCTGGCGGAAGGTAAGCCCGGCATTGGCGAGCTTTTCTTCGCCCGTTGCGCCCTCTCCAATCGGAAGAAGAGCCACAAACTTGATGGGGTCGCCAAGATCATTGACGCCGGCAACCCTTACCCGCAGGGATTCGCCACTTGCGGTATCCCCGGCGGCTTCGGTGATTTCAGCTGGATCCTTTTCCAGATACGGAGGGAAGATCATGTCCATGAAGAACCCCGGCCTGAACAGGGTGAAGGCCACCAGCAGCAAGATCGCGGATTCATACATGCGGTTGCGGACAAGGAACCATCCTTGCGTTGCCGCGGCGAACAATAACATCGCCACCGTCGCTATACAGAAGACGAAGATGCCTTGCAGCCAGGTGACATTGATCAGCAGCAACTCGGTGTTGAAAATGAACAGGAACGGCAACGCAGCAGTGCGCAGGCTGTAGAAGAACGCAATCACACCGGTCTTGATCGGGTCACCACCAGACACAGCAGCCGCAGCGAAGCTTGCCAGACCAACAGGTGGTGTCACGTCGGCCATGATGCCGAAGTAGAACACGAACAGATGCACCGCGATCAACGGAACCAGTAAACCGTTCTGCTGCCCGAGCGTGACGATCACCGGCGCCAGCAGCGCTGAAACAACGATGTAATTCGCCGTGGTCGGCAGGCCCATACCGAGGATTAGCGACAGGATCGCGGTGAGGAACAGGATCGCCATGATGTTGCCGCCCGAGAGAACCTCGACGACGTCAGCCAGCGAGGAACCGACACCTGTCTGGCTCACGGTTCCGACAATGATGCCGGCAGTCGCGGTGGCAATACCGATGCCGATCATGTTGCGGGCACCGACCACCAATCCATCGATCAAGTCATTCCAACCCTGTCGGACGGCGGCACCGATTTGGCTGTTGCCACGGAAAAACGCCATGAGCGGACGTTGGGTCAGCAGAATGAAGATCATGTAGGAGGTTGCCCAGAATGCCGACAAGCCGGGAGACAACCGATCCACCATCAGTGCCCAGACAAGCACGACCACCGGAAGGATGTAGTGCAGGCCCGAGCGGACCGTCGGTCCGGGCAATGGCAGCTTTGTGACCGCGGCATTCGGGTCATCCAGCTCAAGTGGCGCTTCCTTGGAGGCAACGCGCACCAGGGCAACGTAAGCGGCGGAAATCAGCACGAAGACGATATAGGGCGCGGCAACCGGGAACGCCGGACGCAACCAGCCCATGCCGTAATAGACGGCAAACGACACGGCGCAGATTGCCGCAATGGTAAAGGCGATACCGATCAACCGTTGCACAATCGGCTTTGGGGTGTAGGCGCGAGGCAACCCCTCCATGCCCGCCTTCATGGCTTCAAGATGCACGATATAGACCAGCGCGATGTAAGAGATCACAGCAGGCAGAAATGCGTGCTTGACGACATCGAAATAGGGAATGCCGACATATTCGACCATCAGAAAGGCAGCAGCGCCCATGACCGGAGGCATGATCTGCCCGTTGACGGATGAGGCGACCTCAACCGCACCGGCCTTCTCGGCAGAGAACCCGACCTTTTTCATCAACGGGATCGTGAATGTCCCCGTGGTCACCACATTGGCGATAGAAGAGCCCGAGATCAGGCCTGTCATAGCCGAGGACACGACGGCAGCCTTGGCTGGCCCACCGCGCATGTGCCCCATCAGGCTGAAAGCCACCTGGATGAAGTAATTGCCGGCGCCGGCGCGATCGAGCAGCGAGCCGAACAGGACGAACAGGAACACAAACGAGGTCGAAACGCCCAGCGCGATGCCGAAGACACCTTCGGTAGTGATCCACTGATGGTTGACGATCTCGGACAGGTTGTTGCCTTTGTGGGCGATGATGGAGGGCATGTAGGGCCCGAGAACCGTGTAGGCCAGAAACACCGAGGCAACGATCATCAGGGCCGCGCCCAGCGATCTGCGGGTTGCTTCCAGCAGCAACAGGATACCTATCACCGCGACCACAAAATCCTGGGTGATCGGCGCGCCAACCCGGCTCGAAATGTCGCGATAGAAGAAATAGAGATAGAGTGCGGCCATGGCGCCGACAGCAGCCATTGCCCATTCCCAAGGCGGAATCCGGTCCCTGTAGGAGCCGAGATAGACCGCGCCGGAGATCGCCAACGCCACCAGCGGGATCCACCACACTGCGGTGCCATCCTTCGACGACATCATGAACAGGGCTGCAAGGATCAGCGGAACTGCCATTCCGAGCCCGAGTTGAAACTTGGTCCGGTCTGCAGGAAACGCGGCAAAGGCGAGAAAAATGGCAAATGCCAGATGAATGGAGCGGGCCTCAGTGTCATTGAAGACGCCAAATCCGATCACAAATGGAATCGGAGATGCAAACCAGAGCTGGAACAGCGACCAGAACAGCGCGACAAGCATGATGAACTTGCCGACGGTACCCGTTGTCCCCCGGACTCCGGTATCAGACGATGCGACCAGCGCATCCAGTTCCGATTGAGAAAGCTCGCTCTGCTTTGCAGCTCCCGCCGCCTGTGCGCCGTTTTTGTCTACCATGAGATCCCCCTTGCCGCCCGGTTCCGGGTCGGTCACCTGCTCACATCTGAACATTGTACTTCCGGCAAGGGCGCATGATTGTCCTGCGCCCTTGCGAATTCAGTTAGCCAACCCGTTCGGGTCAGCCGGGCTGATTACATCCAGCCACGTTCCTTGTAGTACTTCACAGCACCGGAATGCAGCGGAGCGGACAGACCACCGGAGATCATGTCCTCTTCCTTGAGGTTGGCGAATGCAGGGTGCAGACCCTTGAAGCGGTCGAAATTGTCAAACACCGCCTTGACGACCTGATAGACAACATCATCATCAACATCGGCCGACGTAACAAACGTTGCCTTCACGCCAAAGGTGGCGACATCATCCGGAGTACCGGGATACATCCCGCCCGGAATTGTCGCCTTGGCATAAAAGGCATTGTCAGCGACCAGCTTGTCGATGGCTTCACCGGTAACAGGCACCAGCTTGGCCTCAACGGTCGACGTCGCTTCCTGGATCGAACCATTCGGATGGCCGACCGTGTAGATGATCGCATCAACCTTGTTGTCGCCCAGCGCTGCGGCCTGTTCTGCCGGCTTCAGCTCTGAAGCGAGCGAGAAATCACCCATGGTCCAGCCCTTGGCGTCCAGTACGACTTCCATGGTTGCAAGCTGCCCGGAGCCGGGGTTGCCGACATTGACGCGCTTGCCCTTGAGATCGTCGAAACTGGAAATCCCAGCGTCGGCACGGGCAATGACGGTGAAAGGCTCACCATGGACCGAGAATACGGCGCGAAGCTTTTCGACCTTGTTGCCTTCAAACTTCGACGTGCCGTTGTAGGCGTGGTACTGCCAGTCGGACTGCGCCACGCCCATATCCATATCGCCAGCGGCAATCGCATTGATGTTGGCGATCGATCCACCGGTCGACGGGGCGGTGCATTTGAGGTTGTGTTCGGATGTGCCGCGATTGACCAAGCGGCAAATCGACTGGCCGACCACATAGTAAACACCTGTCTGGCCGCCGGTACCGATGGTAATGAACTTTTCTTCAGCCACCGAAGGCGAAATAGCCATCGCCATCGCACCTGCGACAATGAGATTTCTGACATGCTTCATGCTTTTTCTCCCTTGTAAACTCATTCAACTTGCCGCCCCCAGCCTCAGCGGCAAGGGCAGTATTCATGCTTTATGCTTTAAGAGCTAGTTCTAATATGTCGAGTCCCTCATGCAGATGCTCCATCTCTATGGTCAGTGGTGAGAGGATCCGTATGGTGTTGCCGTAGTACCCGCACGACAGCAGGATCAGACCTGCGTCCAGTGCCGCCGAGGTAACGGCTTTGACCGCATCCGGGTCAGGCTCGTTCGAGCCGCGCTCCTTGACCAGCTCAAACGCAACCATCGCCCCCAGGCCCCGCACGTCGCCAATAGGGCGCAGACTGTTGCTCAATTTCATTGTCTGCAGCCGCTCCATCATCACCGCGCCGATTGTGTTGGCGCGGTCACACAGCTTTTCGTCCTCGATGACATCGAGAACGGCCAGCGCAGCAGCCACCGAAAGCGGATTGCCACCATAGGTGCCTCCGAGCCCGCCCGGTTCCGCCGCATCCATGATGTCTGCACGGCCAATGAGACCGGAAATCGGAAGCCCGCCGCCCAGCGCCTTGGCAATCGGAATCAGATCCGGCTCGATGCCATAATGCTCAATTGCGAACATCTTGCCGGTGCGTGCAAAGCCCGACTGCACTTCATCTGCGACCAGGCAAATGCCGTATTGATCGCAGATTTCGCGCAGCTTGTGCATGAATGGCACCGGCGCCTGGTAAAACCCGCCTTCGCCCTGCACCGGTTCGATAACGATGGCCGCAACACTCGACGGTTCGATGTCGGCCTTGAACAGATGGTACAGCGCCTTGATCGTATCGTCTTCAGTGACACCGTGATGCGGGATCGGAAACGGCACATGAAAAACGCCGGCACTGGGCGGCGTGCCCCGCGTCCGATAGGGAACCGCCTTACCAGTCATAGACATGGTCAGTTGGGTACGACCGTGAAAGGCGCCGGTAAATGTGATGATGCCGGGACGACCGGTATGCGCCCGGGCAATCTTGACCGCATTTTCCGTCGCCTCGGCGCCAGTGGTAAAGAAGATGGTCTTGGCATCCTTGATCGGCGCCGCCTTGTTCAGGCGTTCGGCCAGCTCGACATAGATTTCATAGCCCGTGACCTGGAACGCCACGTGGGCAAATTTCTCCGCCTGCTCCACCACAGCCTTCATGATCTTCGGATGCCGGTGACCCGTATTGGTAACCGCGATGCCCGATGCAAAATCGATGTAGCGCTTGCCTTCCACATCCCAGATTTCCGCATTCTCGGCGCGGGCAACGAAAATCGGTGCGGCAGTGCCAATACCCCGAGGGATGGAGGCAACGCGACGTTTGAGAATGGAAGCATTGTCAGGCATAGCGGCGCAGCTTTCGTAGATGGAGCGGAAGCACAGGCTTCTCGCGTTTATCAGCCACGAGAGGAGCTTTTTCGCCATTGGCGCAATCGCAAGCTCATCTCGCCAATCGATCTCAAGCGTAAGTCTGTTTAATATATTATGCAACCCCGTTGAATAAATCGTCATAATTTGACATGATGACCAGAGCACACAATAGGAGAACATGCATGGCAGCGGCACTGGAGCCGGAACTCAACATTGGCCAGCGGTTGAAAGCCGTCCGTGTTGCAAATCGATTGTCGCAAAGAGAACTGGCCCGAAAGTCCGGCGTGACCAACGGCATGATCTCGCAGATCGAAGGCAACTCAACCAGTCCCAGTGTTTCCTCCCTCAAGCGCATTCTGGATGCGATCCCTATGAGCATGTCGGAGTTTTTTTCCGACCAGAACGACGGTGCGAAACAGGTTTTTTTCCGTGCCGACGAGTTGCGTGAGCTCAATCCCAATGCGCTCATTGCCAAGAACAGCGGTGATGTCAGCAATCTGTCCTTGCGCCAGGTCGGTAATGACCGAAACTCGGCAATCCAGATGCTGTACGAACGCTACGCGCCTGGAAGCAGTACCGGAACAGACCCCTACAGCCACAATGGCGAGGAGGCTGGAATCGTTGTTTCCGGCAGCATAGAAGTCACCGTCGGCGACCAGACCGCGTTGCTCGGCCCGGGCGACGCCTACCTGTTTGAAAGCCGCACTCCACATCGCTTTCACAACACCGGCGACGCTGAATGTGTTGTGATCAGCGCCTGCACGCCGCCTTCGTTTTGAGGCTTTTCCTCCTGCATGGATTGACCCGATAAGATGATGCCCGACACCTCCCCCTCCGTTCCGCCCCTGCCGGTGATCATGGTCGCACCCAATGGCGCACGCCTGAAAAAGACAGACCATCCCGCCCTGCCGGAAACCATTGCCGAGACAGTCACAACCGCCTTGGCCTGCGCCCGCGCCGGTGCCGGCGGCATTCACGCCCATGTCCGCGACGCCGACGGCAATCACTCGCTGGATACGGGGCTTTATCGTGAACTGCTTATCGAGCTGGACCGGGTGGTTCCCGAAATGCATCACCAGATCACCACGGAAGCCGTTGGCCGTTACAGCCCCGCTGAACAGATGCAGCTGGTCAGGGCGATCCAGCCTGGTTCGGTGTCTGTGTCACTTGCCGAAATGACATCTGACGGCTGGAACAGTGAGGTCCAGGATTTTTACCGTTGGTGCGACGACAGCAACATCGCGGTCCAGCACATTCTCTATTCCCGGGATGATCTCCGCCATCTTGTTCAGCTCTGTTCGGAGGGTCAGATTCCTGCTTCCCGGCTGCAGATGCTGTTCGTCCTTGGCCGTTACGGACAAGGTGTCCCGAGCACCCCCGAAGCCATTGCCGGGTTCGTGGACTTGCTGCCGCAACTGGCCGTGAAGCCTGATTGGGCGGTTTGCGCCTTCGGACGCAGTGAAACCGCTTGCCTGAGAGAAGCCGAGAGGCTGGAAGGAAAAGTCCGCATCGGATTTGAAAACAACACGATCAACGAAGATGGCACGATTGCACGCGACAACGCCGAACGCATCTCGCAGTTCATCTCAAGCCGGCCTCAATCCTGAATGCAGGTTGCGCTTGGCTTGGATAAGGGATTGTCACGCCCAGAGGCACCAGCATCTCAGATCTGGAAACATTGCCGGATGGCAGCGCGGACTTAGCCTCAGAGCAACAACGACGTGCCTTCTCGCGATATGGCGTCAACCGATACGCCATCAAACTGACCTTGAAGGGCAGCCAGCTCATCGGCGCTCATCAGTACACCGGCGGTCGAAAGCCCGTCGGCAAGCGCGGCGGAGCGGTGCAGGATGCTAACGCGGTGCCAGAGTGAAGGCGCAGGCTGTCCGTTGCGTGGATCGAGTATGTGGCTGACAATCCCGCCCCCATCAAGAGTGGTCCCCAGCGCACCCGACGTAGCGACCGCGCGGTCACGCAACCCGATCGGTCGACGAGCGCTTCCCGGTGCGTCCAATTGCACCGGCCACGCATCCAGCTCCAACGGATGACCAACGGCACTGATCTCGCCAACATTGACCAGCGCGCGCTGCAAACCATGCGATTTGAGCAGTGCGACGACCTTGTCGGTAATGAACCCTTGCGCAATGCCGTTCAGGGTCAGCCCACCACCATCGGGCAATCGGACAACCGATGACGATACTTCCACCTTGTGCCATCCGCTCTTTTCCAAGGCTATTTCGATCGCTTCGCCGGAAGGCTCGCCACGGTTTTCCGCGTAAACCTTCCACAATGGCTGGATTGTCGGGTCAAACACGCCGTCACTCGCCGCGTGCACGGATCCGGCCAGGCTCAGCAATTGCAGCATGTCCGGCGACGGGTCCCGTAGGATTCCGTTCTCATTGAGCGAAAAAAGCGCGCTGTCCTGCCGGTAAAGGCTGAACTGCTTTTCCAGCCGTTCGATCTCTGCGCGGGCGATATTGATCAGCTCCTGAGCATGCGCGCGCGGCATGCCGACAATGCGCAGATCCGCCTCTGCGCCAAGGGCGACGCCCCGCCAGCGTGCTCCATTCTCAGTCGCAGCCCAACCCGGCTTGGCAGCCAGCAGACTACCCGCTGCAATGGTGATAAAACGGCGGCGCGAGAGGCTCATTGGTCCACTCCAGTCATTGAAATCTGCGCGTTCTGCCCGAGCCCGACAGGACCGAGCACATAGGCGTCAGGGATACCGGCGAGCTGAACAACCAACCCCCCGTTTTCTGCCGTAAAAGCCGATGCGGTTTGCTCGTCGCCGAAAGGAATGACCTCCGGTGTTCCCATGCCGCCGGTTTTGCGGGACTCGATGACGAACCATGCCTCGTTCGCGTCGATCCATGTGTCATCGCCGGGAAAATCCCACTCAGTGGCTTTGCCCATGTCGTTGACATAGACGACGACTGCGTCTTCCTGCTCTTCGGGCGACCGGATGAAAGCGATGCCATCGCGCACCTGGCTGAACCAGATCGGATGCGGGTTGTTAGCCAGAAAAATCTGCGCCTTCGGTCCGGTATGCTCCAGAATGGTCATGTTGCAGTAATGCCCAACGGACTCTTCGGTTAGCGCCACCGGCATTGGCACTTCGGTTTTTGAACCCTGTTCGCTGCACGCGGACACGGTGACCGCAACCAGGGCAAGGACCGCCAACCTTGTAAATATCTTCATGGCCGAACCCTTTTGAGAATGTAGGTTGAAAAGCCCAGAGCGATAACCGTCCAGGCGACCGGGCTGAGCATGGTCGCAAGACCTGATAAGGGCAATGAAGACCGCACGCCGCCGCCCAGATTGCTGCCCACCGCTGCGGCATCAATGGCACTCATGTTGTACAGCCGGAACGCATCGGCCGGGTTGAACACCAGCAGCCAGGGGAACACATCGCGGGCGAAAAAGCCGTCCTGACTGGCCAGCAACCCGCCCAGCAGCGCGAGATCATAAAGCACCACGGCAAACAGCCATATCGCGATGGCGAGCGCTGCCGCAGTGCCAGTCTGGCGCACGCTGGCGCTGGCGATATAGCCGATGGCGATAAAGGTGGCGCCGAGCACCACCGAGCTTGCGATCAGCCGTCCAACGCCGACGAATGCCATGAGATCACCGCCGCCATTGGCGAGAAAGGCCACAAGTCCGGCAATGCCATAACCGAAGCTGACGGCGATGCTCAAAACCGCTACGTGGCCCAAGAATTTGCCGACCAGGACTGCACCGCGGGAGACCGGGCTGGCGAGCACCAGTTGCAAGGTGCCGCGATCGATCTCACCGGCAATGGCATCAAATGACAGCAGCAGCGCAATCAACGGCACCAGATAGACCGAGAGCGTCGACAGGCTGGCGACAACAACCGTTACCGCATCGGTCTTGACCTCACCGCCGGGCGCGCTGCCCAGAAGCACGAGGATCAGCGCGAAAGCGAGAAGGATCAGCGTTGACAGGATGATCCAGCGGTTGCGAAGACCTATGCGGATTTCCGTTGCAGCTATGGTCAGCACGCCGTGCATTATAAAATCCCCCGCGGGGCTTCGTCTGCGCCGACCTTCGAGAAATACCGGTAGACTTCGTCCAGCGTCGGGGCGGCGACATCAACGTCCTCGACCTGCGCCCCAAGCCCGCTGATCTGTGACAGAATCCGCATCTTGTCTCCCCGGGCGCAGAACAGTTCCACCGAAGCGCCGTTGATGCGGCCGCCGCCAATTTCCGCGTGGACCTTCTCGACAGCGTCGACAGTCGCCCGCACCCGGATCCTGATCGGCAGATTGGCCTCGCGCTGAAGATCAGCCAGCGGCGCATTGGCAACCAACTGTCCTTTGCGCAGGATCGCCACCCGGTCGGTCTTGGCTTCAAGTTCACTCAGACCATGCGAAGACAGAAGCACCGCCCCGCCCTGCCGCGCGACATCGGCGATCAGTTCATAAAAATGCTGCCGTGAAAGCGGGTCGAGGCCGGAGGTCGGCTCGTCGAGCAGCAGCAGGTCGGGCTTGCCGACCAGCGCCTGCGCCAGCCCCAAGCGCTGCCGCATACCCTTTGAATAAGTGTCCACCCGCCGGTCCGCAGCCTCGACAAGTTCGACCTTGTCGAGCACCGATTGTACATCGCTCATCGCCGCGCCCTTGAGCTTGGCATAGAAGCGCACGACCTCACGACCGGTGAGCATTTTCGGGAACGCAACCTGCTCAGGCAGATAGGAAACCGTGCGCCGCGCGCCATCGCTGCCCGGTTCGAAACCGGCAATCGAGATCGAGCCAGCGGTCGGCTTGATGAAGCCGAGGATAAGTCGGA
>Ga0209344_10004781_pt1 | contig 12156 bp, 10 predicted proteins | sample Cruoilmetagenom6_FD_187293 | JGI IMG/M metagenome (GOLD analysis project Ga0209344, IMG submission 187293) | Oil polluted marine microbial communities from Coal Oil Point, Santa Barbara, California, USA - Santa Barbara Oil Seep Sample 6 (SPAdes)... | ecosystem: Environmental > Aquatic > Marine...
GACCCAAGACCTGCAGAATTTTCTGACCGAGAAGTTTCCACAACTGGTGGACACCGATTCGACGCTGCGCCGATCACTGATCGGCATTGGCACCACCATTCAGGAACGCGGCGGTGAACTGGTCGAGGCGTTGCTGGGCTCGGTGTCGTCGCTGATCAACATCGTCGTACTGTTCGTGGTCGTCCCGGTCGTGGCGTTCTATCTGCTCTATGACTGGGACCGGATGATTGCGCAGATCGACGAGCTGCTGCCGCGTGAGCACGCCCCGACCATCCGCCAACTGGCGGGCGACATCGACAAGACGCTGGCCAGTTTCATCCGCGGCATGGGCACGGTCTGCCTGGTGCTGGGTACCTACTATGCGCTGGCGTTGATGTTCGTGGGGCTGCAATTCGGGCTGGTCGTCGGGGCGATTGCGGGGCTGATCACCTTCATCCCTTATGTCGGCGCGCTGGTCGGCGGGGCGCTGGCCATCGGACTGGCGCTGTTTCAGTTCTGGGGTGACTGGGTTTCCATCGGGCTGGTCGCCGGCGTCTTCGTGGTCGGTCAGGTCATCGAAGGCAACGTGCTGACGCCCAAACTGGTGGGCAACTCTGTCGGGCTGCATCCGGTCTGGCTGATTTTCGCACTGTCGGTCTTTGGCGCGCTCTTCGGCTTTGTCGGGATGCTGGTCGCGGTGCCGGTGGCTGCCGCCATCGGGGTACTGGCGCGGTTCGCCATCAGCCAGTACAAGAACAGCCTGCTCTATCGCGGACCGCAGGACAACAACTGATGCCCAACCAACTAAGCTTTGATTTGCCCGCCAAACCGGCGCGGGGCCGCGACGATTTCTTCGTCTCCGCCGCCAACGGCGTCGCCGTCGCGCTGATCGAAGGCTGGCGCGACTGGCCTGCGCGCAAGCTGATCCTGAGCGGCCCGGATGGCGCAGGCAAGACCCATCTGGCCCATGTCTGGGCCGAATTCAGCGGCGCGCGCATCCTGGCCGCCGCCGATCTGGCCAGCGCCGATATCGCACAACTTGCCACCGGCAACCTGGCGATCGAGGACACCGACGGCATCGCCGGGCAGGCTGCAGCCGAGACCGCGCTCTTTCACCTGCACAACCTCGCGCTGGCCGAGGGGCACAGCCTGCTGTTCACCGCGCGCACCCCGCCCAGCGCGTGGCCGCTCGGGCTGCCCGATCTGGCCAGCCGCATGCAGGGCACGCCCGCCTGCGTGATGGGAGAGCCGGACGATGCGCTGCTCTGCGCCGTGATGATGAAGCAGTTTGCCGACCGCCAGATCATGCCGTCACCGGGCACGATCCCCTATCTGGCAAAGCGCATCCCGCGTTCCTTCCGGTCGGCACGCGACACGGTTGAGGCGCTTGATGCCTTGTCGCTGTCCACGGGGCGGCCGGTCAATCGCGCGCTGGCGGCACAACTGCTGGACAATTCTCAGGGGTAGCGGCACACTTCGTCACCTCCGTGTCACATCACAGGCTTATACCCCCGCCATGACGCAAGCCGATTTCCTGAAGTCCCCCTATCCCGAACCGGTGGATCTGCCCGATCTGGACATCAGCGGGCCGGGCCGGTTCTACAACCGCGAACTCAGTTGGCTGGGGTTCAACTGGCGGGTTCTGGAAGAGGCGCAAAACCCGCGCGTGCCGCTGCTGGAACGACTGCGGTTCCTGTCGATTTCGGCCACCAATCTGGATGAATTCTACAACGTGCGTGTCGCGGGCCTGCGCGAACTGGCGCGCGCGGGCAACACGACCCCCGCCGCCGATGGGCTGACCCCTGCCGAGCAGATGGTGTTGATCAACGAGAACGCCCGCATATTGTTGGCCGCACAACAGGAAACCTTCCAGTCTTTGCGCGGCGAGCTGGAGGCGGAAAATATCGTCATCCTGGATCGCACCAGCCTGACAGATGACGACCAGACTTACCTGGCGGATGTATTCCTGAACAAGGTGTTCCCGGTTCTGTCACCGCTGGCCATCGACCCCGCGCACCCGTTTCCCTTCATTCCGAACCTGGGCTATGCGCTTGCCCTGCGGCTGGAACGGGCAAATGACAAACGCCCGCTACGCGCATTGCTGCCGATCCCGCAGCAGATCGACCGCTTCGTGTCACTGCCCGGCGCGGATGCCACCTATCGCTTCCTGCCGCTCGAAGAGTTGCTGCTGCTCAACCTCAGCAGCCTTTTTCCGGGCTACCAGTACAAGGGGCATTGTGCCTTCCGGGTGCTGCGCGACAGCGATCTGGAAGTGGAGGAAGAATCCGAGGATCTGGTGCGCGAGTTTGAAGTCGCGCTGAAACGCCGCCGCCGCGGCGAGGTCGTGCGGATGAAAATCTCGACCGATGCGCCGGCCGCGCTACGCGAACTGGTGATGAGTGAATTGCACGTCGTCCCCGAAGAGGTGGTCGAGGTGGAGGGCATGCTCGGTCTTGCCGACCTCAAGGAACTGGTACTCGACTCGCGCCCCGATCTGCTGTGGCCCGCCTTTTCCCCGCGCGTGCCCGAACGGGTGCAGGACCATGACGGCGACATGTTCGCTGCGATCCGCCAAAAGGACATGCTGCTGCACCACCCTTACGAGACGTTCGACATGGTCATCCGCTTTCTCGCGCAGGCGGCGCGCGATCCGGACGTGGTTGCGATCAAGCAGACACTCTACCGCACCTCCAATCGCTCACCCATCGTCGAGGCGCTGTGCGAGGCCGCCGAGAACGGCAAATCCGTCACCGCACTGGTCGAGTTGAAAGCGCGATTCGACGAGGCCGCGAATATTCGCCAGTCACGCAGGCTCGAGCGCGCAGGCGCGCATGTGGTCTACGGGTTTCTCAATCTCAAGACCCACGCCAAGATCAGCACCGTTGTCCGCCGCGAGGGCGACCATCTGGTGACCTACACCCATTACGGGACGGGCAACTATCACCCGATCACCGCGCGCATCTACACCGATCTCAGCTTCTTCACCTGTGATACCACGCTGGGGCGTGATGCCACCAAGGTGTTCAACTACCTGTCGGGCTACGCCCAACCCGATCACTTGGAAAACCTGGCGATTTCCCCGCTCACGCTGAAGTCGCGCCTGCTGGAGATGATCGCGGCAGAGGCCGATCATGCCCAGGCAGGCAAGCCGGCGGAAATCTGGGCCAAGATGAATTCCCTGGTCGACCCTGACATCATCGACGCGCTTTACGCCGCCAGCCAGGCGGGCGTGAAGATCAGCCTTGTCGTGCGCGGCATCTGCGGGCTGCGTCCGGGCATCCGGAGGCTGAGCGAGAACATCCGCGTCAAGTCCATCGTCGGGCGGTTCCTAGAGCATAGCCGCATCGTCTGCTTCGGCAACGGCTACGGGCTGCCGCACAAGAAGGCGCGCGTCTATATCTCGTCCGCCGACTGGATGGGCCGCAACCTCGTCCGCCGGGTGGAAACGCTGGTCGAGATCGAAAACCCGACGGTCAAGGCGCAGATCACCAGCCAGGTGATGGCGGCAAACATGGCCGATGTGGCGCAAAGCTGGGTCATGGCGCCGGATGGCTCGTTCACCCGCACACCGACGCCCGAGGGCGCGTTCGCCTTCAGCTGCCATCGATTCTTCATGGAAAATCCGTCACTTTCGGGGCGCGGTTCCGCCGGTGCTGCGGATGTGCCGAAACTCACCCATACCGAAGATTGACCGACACCGAGCCTTGGACCATAACGAGGCGCAAGACGAGAACCGGGGGGCCTAATGGACTCGAGCACTGAACCGGGCGAGCCCGACGGCGGCCCCTTTGGCCGGGCGCTCTTCAACAAACCCTCGGCGCGCGCGTTGCGCCGGGTGGGCGTTGTCGATGTGGGCTCCAACTCGGTCCGGCTGGTGGTATTCGACGGCGCGGCGCGCAGTCCCGCCTATTTCTACAATGAAAAGATCATGTGCGGCCTCGGCGCGGGCATGTCCGAAACCGGCAAACTCAACCCCGAAGGGCGGGTGCGCGCGCTGAACGCGATGAAGCGTTTTCAGCGCCTCTCGGTCGGGATGGAAACCGGGCCGCTGACCTGTGTTGCCACCGCCGCCGTGCGCGAGGCCGAGGATGGCCCCGAATTTTGCCGCGAAATCGAGGCCGCGACCGGCCTGCGGCTGTGGGTTGTGGACGGGCGCGAAGAAGCACGGCTGTCGGCACAAGGCGTGCTGTTGGGCTGGCCGGGGTCCTACGGGCTGGTCTGCGATATCGGCGGGTCATCCATGGAAATGGCAGAGATCAACGGCGGGCATGTCGGGCGCCGTGTCAGTTCGGCTCTCGGCCCGCTCAAGCTGCGCGACATGAAAGGTGGCCGCAAGGAACGCCGCAAATACATCCAGTCGGTCCTGCAGGGCATCGCCGAACAGTTGGGCGAACAGAAAAACCGGCTGTTTCTCGTTGGCGGCTCCTGGCGGGCAATCGCCAAGATCGACATGGAACGGCGCGGTTATCCGCTCCATGTACTGCACGAATACCGCATGCAGGCCAAGGAGTTGCGCAAGACATTCCGCTATATCGCCGAGCAGGATTCCGAGGCGCTGCGCGCGCGTGCGGGCGTCTCATCGGCCCGGATGTCGCTGGTCCCGCATGCCACAGAAGTGCTGAACGAAGTGCTGCACACGTTCAAACCGCATGACATCGCGGTGTCGAGCTACGGTATCCGCGAGGGGCTGCTCTACGAGCAGATGCCGCAACCCTTGCGCGACCGTGATCCGCTGATCGAGGCCTGCCGCTTTATCGAATCCAAGGATGCGCGCCTGCCCGGCTTTGGCAAGACGCTCTACCAGTTCATCCAGCCGCTCTATAAATCCGCACGTCCCGAACGCAGACGCATCATCAAGGCCGCGTGCCTGCTGCACGATGTCAGTTGGCGGGCCCATCCCGACTACCGCGCCGAGGTCTGCTTTGACAACGCCACGCGCGCCAATCTGGGCGGGCTGAAGCATTCAGAACGGGTATTTCTGGGCCTCGCCCTGCTGCACCGCTATTCCAACAACCGCGCCGGAACCCGGTTTCAGGAGTTGAGCGCATTGGTGGACGAGCAGACCCAGCACGAAGCCGAGATTCTGGGCAAGGCGATGCGGTTCGGCGCGATGCTGTGGCTGAAAAAAGACGCCGAACTGGGGGCGTTGCGGTGGTATCCCAAGAAGAAACTGCTGGAACTGCGCCTGACCGATGACGCGGCCGGCCTCTTTGGCGAGGTGGCCGAAGCCCGGTTCCAGTCACTGGCCAGCTCATTGGGAGCCGAAACGAAGATCGGACGGCTACGGTAGGCCGACATTCGACAGGCCCGGGCAGACCACCCTAAATCTCGATCTCTTCGCCTTCTTCGGGTTCGTCCAGCATCTCTTGCGGGGTCTTCTTGCGGATGATGATATCACCGTTGGGTAGCATCTCGGGCGCGTGATAGGCGCTCAGATCCTCGATCTTGCCCATGATATCGGCCAGCGCCGGGCCCATCTCCTGCGCAAACTGGCGTAGCTTCGGCTCCATCTCTTCGGTCAGCCCCATCAGGTCGCGCAGGGCCGGTTCCATTTCCCGGCTGAGCCCCTCGAAGAGCAGGCGGGCGCCTTCCTCCATCAGGGAAAAGCCATCCTCTTCGGTCTCCTGCGCGTGAACCGGCGCAACAGCCAACATCGCAACAGCGGCAAATGTGATAAACTGTCTCATGCCAGCCAATATAGGGCAGCTTGCAACAAAATTTAAGGTGCCAAATCTATATCCAGCGTGACCGGGAAATGATCCGACGCCGTCAGCAGCGCCTGGCGCAGCTCTGTATTTTCCCAGCAGGCAGGATCGTCAAAGGGATGCCAAATTCGCCACACCGGGCGGCGCGCCCGCAGGTCGGGGGAAACCATGACATAATCCAGCAGTGCCTGCATGTAGCGTTTCTGGTGCGACAGGTAGAATCGCGACGTGGTTTGGGCCGCGCTGATTTTCTGGTCCAGCGCGCCACGAGCATGCGGATCATAAAGGCGCAATTCGCACGGCTCGCCGTCGCCCAGGATGATCTCGACCGAAGACCGGCCAAAGAGGTTTTCGTATTCGTCCAACCCCGGCCCGTCATTCATGTCGCCCATCACGATCAGCGGCTCGCCCGACTCCAGATGGCTGCAGATGCGCTGGCGCAACCAGATTGCCTGCGCCAATTGCTTGCGTCGGTTCGCAATGGCGATCTGCATCACGGTGTCTTTGTCCACGGCCCCATGCGGTGCCTTGGATTTCAGATGCACCCCGATCAGCCGCAACGCGGCCCCGCCGGCCGTGCGCAGCGCCACCTCCAGCGGCGGCTTGGAGAACCGGACGAGATCCTCGGTGGCATCAACATCAAGATCGATCCGGAAAACGCCGTCGAATCGCGGCGCATCGAAAGCGCCCCGCTTGCCCGTCTCTTCGCCCACCGGATCATGCGCGGCGCTCAGCACATCCGGGTCGTAAAGCAGCGCGATCTCTTGTTGCGTGTCGTTGGTGAACCCGACCAGCGCCCGGCGCGCGCGCAGTTGCATGACTTCGGCAAAATGCTCCAGCGCCTGCACGGTGGAGCGGACGCCGTTATGGTCAGGGGCCTCAATGATCATCACCGCATCCGCATCAAGCGCGGTCAGGACAATGCCGATGGCGGTGATTTGCTCGGCGCGCGTAACCTTGTAGCGCGCCGACCAACCATCATCTTCCAGCAACATGCCCTCATCATCAAAGAGCGCGTTGAACCATTCGATGTTGTAGGTGGCCAGCCTCATGAAGTATGCGCCTGGCTGATCTCTTCCCAGGCGCGGTTGATGTCGACCATGCGTTTTTCGGCCAGCTTGATCGCCTCCTGGGGCACGCCCCGCGCGAACATCCGGTCCGGGTGATTCTCGCGGACAAGGTGGCGATACCTGTCGCGGATGTCGTCCAGCGAATCATCGGGCTGCACGCCCAGAACCGAGTAGGGATCGGGCTTGGCATCCGGGACGAACCGGCTGCGCATACCCTGGAAATCCCGATCGGCAACACCAAAGATCTCGGCTACCCGCTCCAGAAACCGGTCCTCGTTGGGATGATAGTGCCCGTCCGCCATCGCGATGTGAAACAGGCCTTCCATCAGGTCGTCCAGCATCTTGCTGCCGCTTCCGAACATGCTTTCGATCCGGGCCGCGTATTCCTCGAAACCTGCCACGTCGGTCCGTGCAAGGTTGAACACCCGCGCGGCGCCGGCCTCGTCCCGCGGTGCGATCTGGAACACTTCGCGAAACGCGGTCACCTCGTCACGCGTCACCAGCCCGTCGGCCTTGGCCATCTTGGCGCTGAGCGCGATGACCGCGATGGTAAAGGCGACGCTGCGCTCGGGCGGCGTGCGCAGCTTGTCAAATACCGCGCTCAGCCCTTCGCCACTGGCAAGAGCCGAGATCGCCTCGGAGATACGCGCCCAGATCGACATGGTCTTCAGCCTAGCCAGTTTCGGATTGGTTGTCAGTCGGGTCGGTCAGCGTTTTCTGTAACAAGATCAGGTCCATCCAACGGCCAAATTTGCGTCCCACATTTGGCAAATGCCCAACCTTTCGAAACCCGATGGTTTCGTGAAAGCTCACCGCGCCGGTGTTTTCACCGCTCACGGCCGCAATGAGGTGCCTCGCCCCTGCCTTGCGGGCCGCATCCTCCAGCGCAGACATCAAGAAGCCCCCGATACCCTGCCCGCAGGCCGATGGTGCCACGATCACCGTATGCTCCAGCGTGTAGACATAGCCCGGCCCGCCGCGAAATGGAAAACAGGTGGCAAACCCCAGGATCTGCGCCCCCTCGCACGCCACCAAAAAGGCGTGGCCCATCGCAGCACGCTCTGCCAAGCTTTTGGCGATGTCTGCAGCGGTCTTTTCCTCGGTCGTAAAGGTGGCCACCGATTTGCGGATGACCGGGTTCCAGATTTCAATGATCTGTGGGATGTCCGCAGCCGTCGCACCCCGGATAATCATGACAGCACGCGCACGCCACTCGGCGTCTCAAGCTCGGCACGCAACCCCGTCGGCCCCGTCTCGAACACAACGCGATCTTCGCGCAGGTGGGGATGCAACCGCGCTTGCAGCGCGTCGATCTCTGGATGGCTGACAACCAGACGCAACAGGCGACAGCCCGAAGGGGCAAGCAGGGCGCTGGGGTGCGCGACCCCCTCTGCCCATTCGATCAGCGCCGGGAACATCGCGTCATAGGGCAGCGCGCCACTCTCGGGCACAGCCATCTGCCAGCGCAGCGCACCACGCTCCAGCGCGACGGGTGCGCCCGCCTCGGGTAGCGCATCCAGCGTGGCGGGCATGTCCTCTACCTGACAGATCCAGTTGGTCAGTCGTGGTGTGCCCTGGAACCGGTCCAGATCGAACCAGCGCGGATAGGGCAAGGGCGCGGCACCGGGATCAATCGCAATCACCTCTAGGTAAAGCCCGTCATCCAGCCCCAGCAGCATATTATGGGTGCCGAAATGCTTATGCTGCCCACCGGGCTGCAGCGGCACGCCCAGCGCCTCCTCGACCGCCGCGCGCCCTTCTTCCAGGGTTTCGCAGGCGATGGCGATGTGATCCAGTTTCATGGCGGCCTCCGGCGTTGGATGGTTTCGCGCACTGTCTAGAACGTATCGCCCTGCATTTGAATCAGGGAATGTGGCAAAACAGGAAAAAACCGATCAAGGGCGCTGGCGTGTCGCACAGGAATCAAACCGGCGCAAACCGGCGGGGTTCAGCCCCCCGCCAGCCGTATCAATGCCCAGAGCGCCACGAAGATCGTCGGATAAAACGTGGCTGCAAAGCCGAAGGCGCGCAGCGGCGGCGAAAGGTGGTATCCGGCCCAGAATGCCAGCCGCGCCAGCAAGAACCCGACGCCAAGGCTGGCAATCACGCCAGGCCCCTGCCCGCCCAACAGCACCGCGGCCGCGGGCCAGATGCACAGCGCCAGCACCAGTTGTTCGGCGGTGTTGGTCAGAACCCGTTGATCGATATCGCCGCCCGACCCCGGCACGAAGGCTGCGCCGTCGATGATCTCGTCATCGAAGAAGCGCCTTTGCGCCAGCCGCGCGACCACCGCCAGCATGAAAAGGCCCGGCAACAGGAACGCGGTCATGATCGTCGGCATCAGCGCGAAGACAGGCAGCACCACGTAGCGCGCCGCGCCCCAGAGCAACACCAGCCCCCAGAGCCCCCCTGCCGCCATCCCGATCATGATTCGTGCGCGCTTGGTCATCTGTGCCCTGCAATGTTCCCGAATTACTTACTATGTCCCCTCTCCGCCGCGCAACATCGCGTGGCCGGATGTCAGGCGCAGAGGACAGTATATTGGGGCAACTGCCGCTCCCGTGTCATGGTACCAGACGGGAACAGCATGGGTTTTGCAATCGGTGATCGCAAACATTGGGTGGCAATACGACATTTCCGCCTTGACGCGACTTGTGGTCTGTCATACCTCACCGCGCGACGGCGCGGTAGCTCAGTTGGTTAGAGCGAACGACTCATAATCGTTAGGTCGGGAGTTCAAGTCTCCCCCACGCCACCAAAATCCTCCTTCACGGCAAGATGACTTTCCCTTGCAAAACGCACCCCAAATAACGCCCGTTCCGGCGGCAGGTCTCTTGCACCGCAAAACACCCCGGTCGGCCACCCCCTGCCCTGTTGGACCTGAAGGCGCCCGCCCGGGGCGGATAGGGCGCGCCTTTAGCCGCGCGCCTCGCGGATCAGCCGCAGGATGTCCTGCGCTGCCTCGGGGATGTTCGTCCCCGGCCCAAAGATCGCCTTGACCCCCGCGGCCTTGAGGTAGTCGTAGTCCTGCTGCGGGATGACGCCGCCGCAGATCACGAGGATATCGCCCGCATCCTGCGCCTTCAGCGCCTCGATCAGCTTGGGCGCCAGGGTCTTGTGCCCCGCCGCCTGACTGCTGATCCCGATCACATGCACGTCATTGTCGATCGCGTCCTGCGCCGCTTCTTCGGGTGTCTGGAAAAGCGGGCCAACATCCACGTCAAAGCCGATGTCAGCGAAGGCCGTGGCGATCACCTTGGCACCCCGGTCATGGCCGTCCTGGCCCATCTTGACCACCAGCATGCGCGGGCGGCGGCCCTCTTCTTCGGCAAAATCCTCAACCGATTTCTGGATCGCGGCAAAGCCCTCGTCGCCCTCGTAGGCCGCGCCGTAGACACCGGCCAGGGTTTTCACCTCGGCGCGGTGACGGCCGAATACCTTTTCCATGCTCATGGATATCTCTCCTACCGTGGCCCGTGCGCGGGCCGCTTCCACTGCGGCCTCCAGCAGATTACCGCCCTCCTTGGCGCGACGTGTCATTTCCGCCAGTGCGGCGGTACATGCAGCCTCGTCACGCGTGGCGCGAATACGCTTCAACCGGACGATCTGGCTTTCGCGCACTGCCGAGTTGTCGATGTCCAGCAGATCAATCGGATCTTCCTTGTCGCGGCGATACTTGTTCACGCCCACGATCACCTCGGTGCCCCGGTCGATCATCGCCTGCCGCGTGGCGGCCGATTCCTCGATCCGCAGCTTGGGCATGCCGCTGGCCACGGCTTTGGTCATGCCGCCCATCTCCTCGACTTCCTCGATCAGCGCCCAGGCCTTCTCGGCCAGCTCGGCGGTCAGGCTCTCGACATAGTAGCTGCCTGCCAGCGGATCGACGACGTTTGTTATCCCGGTCTCTTCTTGCAGGATAAGCTGGGTATTGCGCGCGATCCGGGCGCTGAAATCCGTGGGCAGCGCCATCGCCTCATCCAATGCGTTGGTGTGCAGCGACTGTGTGCCGCCCAGCGCCGCGCTCATGGCCTCGTAGGCGGTGCGGATGACATTGTTGTAGGGGTCCTGCTCTTGCAGGCTGACACCGCTGGTCTGGCAGTGCGTACGCAGCATCTTGGACCGGTCGTTTTTCGCGCCGAACTCGGTCATGATCCTGTGCCAGAGCAGACGCGCGGCGCGCAGCTTGGCCGCCTCCATGAAAAAGTTCATGCCGATGGCAAAGAAGAACGACAGCCGCCCTGCAAATTTGTCGACATCCATGCCCGCCTCGATCGCCGCGCGCACGTATTCGCGCCCGTCGGCCAGCGTATAGGCCAGCTCTTGCACCAGGTTCGCGCCGGCCTCTTGCATGTGGTAGCCCGAGATCGAGATCGAGTTGAATTTCGGCATCTCGTCGCTGGTGTACTCGATGATGTCCGAAACGATCCGCATCGACGGCTCGGGCGGATAGATATAGGTGTTGCGCACCATGAATTCCTTGAGGATATCATTCTGGATGGTGCCGGACAGAACGCTCCGGTCATGGCCCTGCTCTTCGCCCGCGACGATAAAACTGGCCAGAACCGGGATCACGGCACCGTTCATGGTCATGCTGACGCTGACCTGATCCAGCGGGATTTCGTCAAACAGGATCTTCATGTCCTCGACCGAATCGATGGCAACCCCGGCCTTGCCCACGTCGCCCTCGACGCGGGCGTGATCGCTGTCATAGCCACGGTGGGTGGCCAGATCGAATGCGACGCTGACGCCCTGCTGACCAGCGGCCAGGTTGCGGCGGTAAAAGGCGTTTGATTCCTCGGCGGTGGAGAAGCCTGCATATTGCCGGATCGTCCACGGACGGCCCGCATACATCGTGGCCTTGACGCCGCGTGTAAACGGCGCGGCCCCCGGAATGCCCCCCATATGGTCCAGCCCGGCAACATCGTCTTCGGTGTAAAGCGGTTTAACGTCGATCCCTTCCAGCGTGTGCCAGGTCAGGTCCTCGGGCTTGCGCCCTCGCAGCTCCTTGGTCGCCAGTTCATGCCAGTCTTTTTGCTTCGATGTCATCATGTTGTCCTCTTCTCAAACCTTCGCCGGCCGGTGTTTTCACCGTGCCAGCCAGGGCGGGGTTCTCTGTCAGTTTCGCCAGACCATCGGCACCTGCGCGCAGCCAGGCCAGATCTTCTGCATAGGCATCACGCAGCGCCGCGCGCTGGTATCGGGCAAAGGGGTGCCAGGCATCGCCAATGTCCTGCCGCAGCAAATTCGGGTTCTGGTCACGCTCGGCCAGAATACCACGCAGTGCATCCAGACCCGGCGCGCGGTTCAGCCATTCACGCGCATGGCGTTGCGGTGGGTTTGCAAGGTCGGTCATTGCCGACAGCTTGCGCTCCGGCACGCTGGCACAGGTTTCGTGCAACAGC
>Ga0209344_10004782_pt1 | contig 12154 bp, 12 predicted proteins | sample Cruoilmetagenom6_FD_187293 | JGI IMG/M metagenome (GOLD analysis project Ga0209344, IMG submission 187293) | Oil polluted marine microbial communities from Coal Oil Point, Santa Barbara, California, USA - Santa Barbara Oil Seep Sample 6 (SPAdes)... | ecosystem: Environmental > Aquatic > Marine...
TCATTCCGAGTAAGTAGCGAATAAATACCATCTGGCAAATCACTAATACGCCAGCGATAAACATGGCGCAGGCTAAATAGGCGGAAAGCCGCGAAAGCTTATCCATGACGCGAATGTAGCCGCCGATGATGCCCCCACGCGCCAGGGCATTGTGAGTCGTTGCAGGTGCCATATTTCCCTCGTCAAGCTGGTTATTTCGCCAAGCTAAGCAAGCATCAGTTGAAAACGGCCACCCCGAAGGGCAGCCGAGCCGTTAGGCATTCATGGGTTGCTTACTCGACGGCCAGCGCTGCATCGATAATGGCTTGGCCATTGGGAACATTGTCGGCAAAGTTCTTGTAGGAGGTTTCCTTGGCGATATCGAGCCAAGCGTTGTAGTCGTCCTCGCTCATTTTGACCACCTCCACACCATTCTCTTCGTAGAGGTCGACCATCTCCTGGTCAATGGCGGCAGCTTCTTCAGCGAAGAACGCCTCGGCGGCTTCACCTGCTTCCATTAGTGCTGCTTGCTGCTCTTCGTTGAGCCCCTGCCACACCTGCTCAGAAATAAGAATGGGTTCGTACATGTACCAGAGCGCGAAGTCGCCGGGTTCGGTCAAGCACTCAACCTGTTCATAAAGCCGGTAGGAGATAAACGACATCGACGAGGTATTGGCAGCATCCAGCACACCGGTTTGCATGGCGGTATACACCTCCGAAGAGGGCATGGACGCGATGGAAGCACCAGCGGCCTCAAGCATTTGTTCAAACGCCGGCCCGGCAGCGCGGAAGTTTTGGCCCTCGACGGTATCCGGGGAGGTAACGCACTGTTCGCTAGATGCAAAGCCACCGGATAACCAGGCATCGGCAAGTACTCGAGCACCACCTTCGCGAATGACTTCTTTAATCATATCCATATATTCAGAGTCATTCAGGCGTTGAGCATGGGCCTGATTACGCACCAAACCAGGCATCAGCGTAGCCGAAAATTCCGGATGCCGACCACTAGCGTAGTCCAGCGGTAGAGAGGTGATATCGAGGCGACCACGAGCGATAGCGCCCCACTGTTCACGCGCTTTGAACAGCGATTGGCCTGGATAAACTTCTATGGTCAGCCCTACATCGGCATCGGCTACTTCGCGGGCCATCATTTGCACCATTTCGTCGCGAACATCTCCCTGCCCCCCGGGGAATTGATGCGATGCGCGTAGCACGGTGTCGGCAGAGGCGTGGGAAGCGGCAATGGCGAGACCGAGGGCGGCAGCAGTTGAGATCAAATAGCGTTGCATGTGGCGTCTCCAACAGTTGTTGTTGTGTGTTTGGATGAGCTATATATGTTTATCAGACGAGCTGATATATATATCAATAGGCGCTACGTATGCTAATGTCAATATCTAACACCCTTAAATGGCTAAGATCAGTCGTGAACCAGGGAGGTAAAACATGACGGGCACCAAGCGATCCAACGCTCAGCGATTAAGAGATTCTCTTGAGGATGACATCATCAATGGCCGCCGTTTACCGGGAGAGCGCCTTGATCCTGAAGCCTTGGGGCGCGAGTTCCAGGTTTCGCGAACACCAGTGCGCGAAGCCTTTCAACAGTTGGTCGCCAGCGGCTTGGTCACCGTTTCCCCGAAGAAGGGCACCTTCGTGGCGAAAGTGGGGATCGATCAACTGATTGAGATGTTCGAGGTGATGGCGGAGTTGGAGGGCATGTGCGGCCGCTTGGCGGCACGCCGCATTACCGAGCTGGAATTGGCCGCATTACGCGAAGCGCATCAGCGCTGTGAAGCAGCGGCCCTGGCCGGCGACAGCGACGAGTATTACTACGAAAACGAAGGCTTTCACGACTGTATCTACACCGCTAGCCACAACGCCTTTTTGGCCAGCGAAGCGCGCCAACTGAAGCAGCGTCTAAAGCCCTACCGGCGCCTACAGCTGCAGGTGCGCCAGCGGGTAAATACTTCCCTCAGCGAGCACCAAACCATCGTTGAGGCTATTGAGCGGGGTGACTCTGTGGCTGCCCAGCAAGCACTGAGCGACCATGTATTGATTCAAGGCGAGCGCTTTAGTGATTTCGTTTCCAGCGTACGCCGCATGGAGGCCCCGCTAGAACAAACGGGTTAGTTCCGGCTCTCTGTAGAGGGCATTTATCGACATGTCCGTATCGGTGGGGTAATCGTCCTTGCCGACATAAGCCGCAGCGCTGACACTCTCTCTAATGCTTCGATTCCCCCTTAGCGGAGAGAGACTGTGACTCGCCATGTTGCTCTACTTGCCTACCCTGACTGCCAGCTGCTGGATGTCAGCGGCCCCTGGCAGGTGTTTGCCAGCGCCAATGCGCTAAGCCCCCAGCCGCTCTATCAGTTGACTTTGGTCGCCGACGCCGTCGGCCCGGTAGTCACCAATGGCGGCCTAGCCGTGTATGCTACGCACACCTACCATCAACTTACGCATTTACTGCCCCTGGATACGCTGTTGGTGGCGGGCGGCAGTGGCGTGATGCAGCAGCGTGAAATAGCCGCAGTAAAGCGGGTGCTTTGTGAGGTCGCCCCACAGGTGAGGCGGCTCGGCTCTATCTGCTCTGGGGCATTTTTGTTAGCCGCTGCAGGGTTGCTGGATGGCTGCCGCGTCACCACCCACTGGCGCCATGCACCTCAACTGGCGGATGAGTACCCCGCACTAAGCGTCGAGCCCGATGCGCTCTATATCGAAAGCAACGGCCGCTACACCAGCGCCGGTGTCACGGCGGGGATTGATTTGGCGCTTTCGCTGGTAGAGACAGACCACGGTGCTGATCTAGCCGGTCGAGTGGCCCGTGAACTAGTGGTGTTTTTGCAGCGCCCTGGTGGGCAGTCGCAGTTCAGCGAGATACTGCGACGCCAACAAGAGGCGGGGCCGCTGCGCCGCTTGCTGGATCAACTCCACGCCGACCCCAGCGTAGATCACGGGCTTGAGAGCATGGCCGACCTGATGGCGGTCTCCCCGCGCCATTTAACCCGGCTGTTCAGGCGTTATCTGCATACCACCCCCGGCGCTTACCTGACCCAACTACGCCTTGAGCAAGCGCGCTTGGCGCTGCTCAACGGGCGCGAAAACGTATCCCTTGAACGCCTGGCACAACGCTGGCGGCTGGGCGGCGCGGAGCAGCTGCGCCGCCAGTTTCAGCGCTACTACGGCGTATCACCCTCAGTGTATCGCCAGCGCTTTGCCTCTTCCCATACAGATGATTCTATTCAGGAGCGCGTTTCATGCCTTTAACCGTCACCCTATTGTCGCTCTGCCAGGCGCTGCTGGTTACCGGTAATGTCTTACTTATAGCCGTTTCGCCGCTGATTGGGGCGTCTTTGGCGCCAAGTGCGTCCTGGTCGACCGCGCCGGTCGCCACCCAGTGGCTGGGGCTGATGTGTGCGACCATTCCCGCCTCGTTAATTATGGCCAGGCTGGGCCGAAAGCGCGGCTTTATACTGGGCAACCTGGTGGGACTGGTGGGTGCTCTGGTCGCCGTGCAGGCGCTAATCGGCGAGCGCTTTGGGCTGTTTTTGCTGGCAACCTGGCTGATTGGTATCGGCATTGGCTTTGGTCAGCTCTATCGCTTTGCCGCGGTAGAAGCTGCCCCTACGCCGATGCGTGACCGGGCGATTGGTTTGGTGATGGGGGGCGGAGTGCTGGCTGCGTTTGCCGGGCCGTGGCTGGCCAGGGTGAGCCGTGAACTGGGCGAAGTGCCGTTTCTGGGCAGCTTTGTAGGCTTGGCAGCACTCTATGCACTGGCGCTGGTAGTGCTGATGTTGACGCAACTGCCGCCTGCATCCCGCACCCACGGCGAAGGCAACGCGCTGCCGCTGGGTAAGATACTCCGCCAGCCTGGATTTATTGTGGCGGTGAGCGCAGCGATGGTCGGGTACGGCGTGATGAATCTGGCCATGACCGCCACGCCGCTGGCCATGGCGGGAGCTGGGCATCACTTTAACCACGTTTCAATGACCATTCAGTGGCACGTGGTGGCGATGTTTCTGCCCTCGTTCTTTACTGGCCATTTGGCCAGTCGCTTCGGCGCCAAGCAAGTCATTGTGGCAGGCTGCCTGCTGCTGGTGGCCAGTGCCTTGGTCGCTCAGTTGGGTATCGGTTTGGCCGGTTTCAACGTGGCGCTGATTTTGCTGGGCTTGGGCTGGAACTTTACCTTTTTGCCCGCCACCGGGCTGCTTACCGAGAGCTACCGTCCGGTGGATAAAGCGCGCACCCAGGCCGCCAACGAGTTTTTAGTCTTTGGCACCGCCGCGATCACTGCGTTGCTCGCTGGGCCCTTGGTCAGCGGTTTAGGCTGGGCGACGCTTAACCTAGTGTTGATTCCTATTGCACTGGTGCCTGTGGCAGTGCTTTTATGGCAGCGCCGTGCAAACTTAGCAAACGCTTAATAATCCCTTGGTGCGCACCCTACTATGGTGCGCGTTATCTGCTTACGACTGCCAAACAACGCTGCTCAGAATACTTTACATCACTGCTTTTACCGACCCTCACTATCTTCACGGTAGAATTTCTGCTTGGCTTTTTGGTTATGTTATAACGTACAGTGATTGGTCGAATTAGCAGGAGTCCATCATGGGAAAAGTTCCGGTCACCGTACTGACAGGCTATTTAGGGTCTGGCAAAACCACATTACTCAACCGCATTCTTTCTGAGGATCACGGCAAACGCTACGCGGTGATCGTCAATGAATTTGGCGAGCTGGGGATTGATAATGACCTGGTCGTTGGCGCCGATGAAGAAGTCTTCGAGATGAATAATGGCTGTATCTGCTGCACCGTTCGCGGTGATCTGATACGCATTATTTCAGGCTTGATGAAGCGCATCGATCGGTTTGACGCGGTCATCATTGAAACGACGGGGCTCGCTGATCCGGCACCCGTGGCGCAGACGTTCTTCGTTGATGACGATGTGCGCAGCAAAACGGCGCTGGACGCCGTGGTGACCGTCACCGACGCCAAGCACCTACCCGCTCGGCTTAGCGATAGTCCTGAAGCGGCTGAGCAGGTGGCGTTTGCCGACGTCATTATCCTTAACAAGATCGATCTTATCGATGAGCCGGCGCAGCAGGCACTCATCGCGCGGATTCACACCATTAATCCCTATGCAAGAGTCGTGACGGCCAACCATTGCGATGTAGACCTTTCGGAGGTGCTCGACCTGGGCGCCTTCGATCTGGAAAGGATCGTCTCGCTGGAGCCGGGGTTTCTGACCGAGGAGCATGCCCATGAGCATGATGATCTGGTCAAGAGTATCTCGTTGACGGCGAATCAGCCGCTGCTCCCCGAGCGATTTGATGCCTGGATCACGGAAGTGCTGCGTACCGATGGCGTGAATATTCTGCGCTGTAAAGGGATTTTAGATCTGCTTGATCAGCCCAAGCGCTATGTGTTCCAGAGCGTACATATGCTGGCCAATGGGATCTTTACCCAGCCGTGGACGAGCAGTGAGCCTCGCCATAGCCGTCTGGTGTTTATTGGTCGTGACCTGGATGAAGCCAAACTGCGGGCTGGGTTCGAGGCATGCATCCAAAAGGGTAGCGCCACCCAGGAGCTGTCATGAGTCAGCCGGCCTCAATCCTTGAACAGTTGGGGAATCAGTGGCGGTGGTCGGCGTATGTGCTCTCCGCCTGTTTTGATAAAGCGAACAACCTGGCCTTTGCCCTTGGTGACGGTAGTGTACGCCTGCTCCCCACGGATGCTGATCATGAACCCATTACCGTTCAAGCCCACCAAGGGGCTGTGCTGAGCCTTTCCAGCGCGCCGCAAACGGGTTTTCTGAGCGGCGGCGATGACGGCCGCTTTATGCGTATTGACGCCGATGGCACGCTCACTGAGCTGGCTGCTTTTCAGGGGCGCTGGATCGACCATGTAGCAAGCCATACTAGTGGCGTGATGGCCTGCACCGAAGGCAAGCGACTGCACTTGTATCCTGACAAAGGCCAGCCACTGGTACGTGAATTTCCCAGTACAGTAGGTGGCATCTGTTTTGCACCTAACGGTTACCGAATGGCCGTGGCCCATTACGGTGGCGTAACGCTCTGCTCCACGCGTTCGGCGGATTCGACGCCGGTGTTGCTCGAGTGCCCCGGTTCGCACCTGGCGGTTACCTGGAGCCCGGATAGTCGCTTCGTTATATCTGCCATGCAGGAAGAGTGTCTGCGCGGTTGGCGACTGGAAGATAATGACGCTCTGTTTATGAGTGGCTATAGCGCTAAGGTGAAGTCGTGGGCATGGTTCAATGGCGGACGCTATTTGGCTACCAGCGGTAGCCCCTGTGCGCCTTGCTGGCCATTCAAAGGCCGCAAAGGGCCCAAAGGGCGTGAACCGTTAACACCGGGGGAATCGACCAGCGCCTTAGTCACCGCCGTCGCCGGAGATCCCAAACACGCCATCCTCGCGATCGGTTACGATAATGGTCAAATCATCATCGCCGAGCCCCTACGCGACCAGGAAGTCGTCGTTAAACCACCAGGTAACGGGGCAATCAGCACCATGTGCTGGTCGTCGGATGGCAACTGGCTGGCCTTTGGCACAGAGACAGGGCTTACTGGGCGTCTTCCGGTAGGGGGCTAGCGGCGCGCACTACTTTTTTATTCACACTACTTATCAGCCACACCACCTTATCAAGGAGATGTATGATTGCCAAACGGGAACGCGGCAAGCTGGAGCGGCAGCTCGTTGCTTCGCTGACCGATGCCTGTGAACAGGCCAAAACGGAAGTGGCTGGGTTTGTCTGGCTCACCCACTGCGTGGATTACCAGCACTTCCCTGAAAGCCTTGTCGTTATCTGGGTATTTGATACCGATGCCCACTTGGCCTCAGCGCTAAAGGGGAGCGCCAAGCAGCACCTGCATGATCTGACGGCCAACGCCCTGGTCGATGCGGGCGTGGCAATCGAGAGCGTTACCCAACATATCGATTTCGATAGTGAGCAGGCGTGCCAGCGCACCCACGGTGGCGACTGGCAGCGCCGATTGCGCTCCCGCGCCGCGAGGCACTGATGGCCAAGAAAATCGATAGCCCCTGCCTATCCACTTGTCAGCTCAAAGGCGGCATGTGTACCAGCTGTGGGCGCAGCATTGAGGAGATCCGCCACTGGAAATCGATGAAGCGGCCCGAAAAACTATCCGCCATCAAGCGAGCCGAACAGCGGCGCAAAAAGCTTAACAAATAGCATGTAGGCTGTTGCCTCGTTCAGCAGCTTGGGATGAGGCATTACAAAAGCAGCGTAGCATCATCAAAAGTTTGAAAGTGTGCCCAGTAACTATGCCGACGCTCTCCTCCATTAGACTTAATGCTTGAATTAAGTAGCAAAAAGTTATAGTTAGTTACTTGGCCCGGTTTAATGTCTCTCGGCTTAACTTCTCTTGGTTTTAACGTCAGGAAGATGCTTTGATAGCAAGGTGGCACGATGACTACCAATGCTTTATCACAGGGCTTGTCCAGTCGAGATGGCGCTCGCTCCTCTCATGTTGGCACACTTACCTCTGCTGGCAGAGCGCCTGCCTCGCGCTCGTTGGAAACGCCCGCTTACGTTAAGCACTACGATCGCCAGTTATCTCATTTGGATGATTGGTTAGCCATTATTGCCCTGGTGGGTAAGGTGGCCAGTCGTAGCGGGGGGAACGGCGTCTTGGATCGTGTGACGGAAGTCCAAGACCGGTTTCGTCTCTTACGCGTTCAACTTGCCGAGGCATTGATCGAAGAGCATGCCCGGGAATACGAGATGGTGCTGGGTGGTAGGGCAGCGATCGCCGTCGATATGCTGGTGCGCAATCTATTTGAGCGTTCCGCTGATATTGGTTTTCTTTCAACGGATAGCTCCCTGTGCGCATACATGGAGAGCCAGCCAGGAGAAATCGATATTCAACAGCACTTAGCCCGCTATATTGCTAAATATTCAGTTTATGATGACGTCATGCTGTTCGATATAGAGGGTGCCCTCCGTACCAGTCTAAACTTTCCAGAGGGGCATTCATTGTGTGACGCCGCCTTGCAGCAAGCACTGCTGGAACTGGATAGCGGCTACATTGAATATTTTGCGCCAACCTCTTTAGCGCCCCACCTGAAACAGGCTCTGCTGTTTATTGCCCCTATCGTTCAAGGGGAATCGAACAAGCGCTTGGGTTATCTTGCGCTGAGCTTTCACCTTGATGAAGAGGTGCGCGGTATTTTCGAAGAGGTGGCTAATGGAGCGTTCGAACTTGCGCTATTAGATAGCAATGGCCGAGTGGTTGCGTCTAGCTTGCCCACGTTAGCGCTCAATGCGTCGCTCTATGAAATAGGCGCCAGTGGGGTAGACGTCGTGATGTTAGATGGAAAACACTACGCCTGCCGCCAGGTGACGGGCTCTCCTTACCAGGGGTATGCGGGATTGGGTTGGCGCTGCCTCGCACTCACTGAACTATCAAAAGATGCGCTGGTAAAGCGCAACGCACAGACCGTTTCAGCCGAAGTCGAGGTGGTAAAAGGTAAGTTAAGCAGTATTCGCTATCAGGCGAGTATGATTGCACAGCAGCTTAATCTAGCCGTTATCAATGGCCATATTGTGTCGGTTCGCCATAAGGCATTAGAGCTGGTACCTGTGTTAAATCAGATTCGTGAAATTGGCATCTTAACGGATCGGTTATTTGAAGAGTCGATTTCCACCCTGAGCCAAGGCATGAGTTTAACGGCTATAGCAGATGCCAGCATGCGCGCTTTTAGCATGGTGAGCATTATGGATCGCAACCTTTATGAGCGTGCCAATGATGTGCGCTGGTGGGCATTGGATGAGCGTATTCGCAGGCAATTAAGCCCAGCCTCAACAGGCGATGAGCAAGCGCGAAGGAAACTATCAGAGGTGATTGGCTCTATTAACCGCCTCTATACCGTCTACACCAATATTTTAGTGTTTGACCAGCAGGGCGTTATTATCGCTGTTTCTGACAGTAACGTTTCAAGCCTGGTGGGAACGCACGTGCCTGAAACCCTGCCGCTGGCAGCGTGCTTAACGACTGATTCTGACCAGGGTTATGTCGTGTCAGCATTGATAGAGAGCGAGCTATACGCCGGGGGTGCCACTTACCTTTACTGTGCACCGGTGATCGACTTTACTAGCCATACCCTTGTCGGTGGCATTGCCACCGTATTTGATGCGACCCCGGAGTTTCGCCAGATCCTAGCAGACAATCTACCCACTGGCGGGGCACCGCTGTCGCCTCCTTTTGCTCTTTTTGTCGATGCTGAAGGCCAGCTGATCTCTTCTACACTGCCCGATATTTCATTACCTCTATTGCTGGGTGAGAGCTATGCAGAAGCGCTTAGTTTACGCAATGGAGAGCGCTGCTTTAAGCAGTTAGAGTTTGAGGGTAACCGCTATTTATCCGCCATGGTCGCATCGACAGGGTACCGCGAATACAAGCGCAGCGATCATTATCGCAACGATGTCATCGCCATCGCCTGCCTGCCTATTATCTGATTCTTATCTGCTTAAAAATCCCCTGGCGCGCACTGCAGGCAAGTAAGCCCGAGCGCACGCCACTGGGCGACCACAGCGTCACGGTCATCCAGTACTAGCCAAGGCGCAAAACCGTCGCTGCGCATGCGCTCAAGTAACGCCTCTTTTACCGCTTCATCATCCACATGATCATCGCCCTCTGGGCGTAGATACATGGCATCAAAGGGGATGGTGTGGCGCTCTAGCCAGCGCTGGGTATGCGCACGATGGCTGTCCGGGCGGCCGCTGCAGATAACGATCTGCTGGCCTTGGGCCTTCAGGATTTTAACCAGCTTGGCCACCGCTTCGATCACCGGGGCTTCGGCCATATGGGCAAAGAAGGGTTCCCACTGTTTTTGACTGCCCAGCACCCAGTCGCTGACCTGGTGGGGGTGAAACTCGGCTAAGGTGCCGTCGACATCAACAATTACTGCGGACATGCAAAACTTCCTAAACAAGAGTGAGTGACCAAACGAGTATTGGCTGTGAAACGCTGAGCAGTGCCGAGGCGGTTGGTTAGCAACCCATGCCACGCCTTTAATTCGTTATCGCTAAGCTGAGTAAATAGCGGCACTACTTGAGTAGCGCCCAACTGATCAGCGAGCGCCACCAGGTGTGACGCGCGCAGGTGCACATTCCAGCGCTGCCAGCTGATTTGGCCTGCCGCTAGCTCGGCGCGGCGATCAGGGGTTAAGTAACCGGTGTGAAGCAGGCGATGGTCGGGCCACTGTTGTGGGGTGTCATCGCGATCACGCATTAGTCTTAGCGTGGCATTTTCATCGTCTCCTCGTGCCAATACCTTGGCGATAGCGTCATTAGTGCCAGGGCGCCGCAGCGCCTCAGGCATTGCCAGTAGGGCGGCAAGATTGGTGCGAATATCGGCGTCGATGGCGAGTGTTAACCCTCGCGCCGAAGCCTCATCAACCAGCCATAGAGCCATTTCCAACGCACGGCCGGTTTCCGGCACCGGAAACGCCAGCGGCTGATCAAGGCGCTCACTAATAGCCTGCACACACTGCGTTTGGGGTTGGTCGTAGCAGCCGTAGGAGGCATCCAGTAGCGCAATAGCCGCTTTAGGCGGGGTATCAAACGGAAACACAGACGACTCAAAACAGGCATCGCCGCTATAGAAAACACCGCCTTCCACCGCTAAATGCAGCCACACACCGCCAAGCGAGTGCCCCGCTTGGCCGGTGGTGACGGTAATGCCTGCCACCTCTAGCGTGCCGCGTTCGGGCAAGGGGCGCCACGCGCGGTTGTGAGGTAAGGCCTTGGCTACCAGCGGCGTGCAATAAAGTGGCACGCTCTCTGCTAGCTCGGCCACGCCGCCGATATGGTCAATATGGTCATGGCTAATTAGTACGGCATCCACATCCAGGTTGTTCGCCCAAGTGATAGTGTCATCCGGGTGGAGTGCACCGCCTGCATCTAGCAGTAGGCGTTTTCCCTGAGCTTCTACCACTATCGCAGCAGGCCCTTTGGCGCCTAAACCACTGAGAATCTCGATAGTGACACTCATTGCTCGGGCTCCAGGCACCAGCCCTGCTGAAGGTCGACGGCAACCTGGCTACCCAGGTCAGGCGCGGTGTGGTGGTAGGCCAGCAGGATTTCCCCACTGGGCAGGCGCAGGCTGAGTTCGTAGCGCTCGCCGCGGAAAATCACGTTCTCCACCTGTGCGGCAAGCTGGTTATGAGTCGGAGTTGCGGAGGAAGCGGGTGCCGCGCTGATCTGAATATGTTCCGGGCGCACCAGCACGCTTTGGGTTCGTTCGGACTTGATGGCGTTCAGCCCGCGCATCAGGGCCGCGCCCTCAAGAAGCTTCCCTGGGTGACCGGCGGCGACCCTTAATTGGCTGCCCTGGCCGATAAAGCCCGCTACCCAGGCGGTTCGCGGCTGCCGGTAAAGGGTTTCAGGGGCACCCCACTGAACCAGCTTGCCCGCTTTCATCACCGCAATTTTATCCGCCAGCGCCATGGCTTCGGTTTGGTCGTGGGTGACGTAAACCAAGGTGGCGCCGGTACGCCGGTGAAAATCGCGGAAGCTGTGCTCCATGGTGGCGCGCAGGTGCCGATCAAGGTTGGCCAGTGGCTCATCCAGCAGTACCACCGAAGGGTCGCTGACCAGGCAGCGCGCGAGAGCGACGCGTTGGCGCTGGCCGCCACTGAGGGCCTGGGGCATGCGGTCGGCATAAGCATCGAGCTCCACCAGGGCCAGGGCCTGCTGCACCTTCTGGTGATACGCCGCCCCGCGCAGGCCGCGCAGCTTGACCGGATAGCCCACATTGTCCGCCACGCTCATATGCGGCCACAGCGCATAGGACTGAAATACCATGGCCATATTGCGCTGCTCGGGAGGCACATGGGTATCGGCGCTGGCCAGGGTGCGATTGGCTAATTGGATCGTGCCGTCATTGATCGTCTCAAACCCCGCCAACATGCGTAGCATGGTGGTTTTGCCACAGCCACTGGGGCCGAGCAGGGCGACAAACTCGCCTGGATTGATCGTCAGCGACAGCCCATCAACGGCCGTCTGTTCGCCAAAGCGTTTGGTAACACGATCGATCGATAGCCCTGCACTAGATGGCACTGCCATGCCTAACTCTGCCATGGAATGACTCCTTTAGGTAAACGCGGCGCCAGTAAACTGAGTGTCAGCATCAGCGAGGCGACCA